>Ga0247725_1000366_pt1 | contig 36928 bp, 33 predicted proteins | sample OKSTACKMCFT3sol_FD_183021 | JGI IMG/M metagenome (GOLD analysis project Ga0247725, IMG submission 183021) | Subsurface sediment microbial communities from gas well in Oklahoma, United States - OK STACK MC-FT3-sol | ecosystem: Environmental > Terrestrial > Deep subsurface > Rock core/Sediment...
AAGGCCCGCGACCCCCGCCATGCTATGATCCGCCCCGATTTTGCTGCCCTGGAGCACCCATGAAGCTGTCCATGCCCCGTTACGATCAAGCCCCCGTTCTGGTGGTGGGCGATGTCATGCTCGACCGTTACTGGCATGGCGGCACCTCGCGCATCTCGCCCGAGGCTCCGGTGCCGGTGGTCAAGGTCGAGCAGATCGAGGATCGCCCGGGTGGTGCCGCCAACGTCGCGCTGAACATCGCCGCGCTCGGTGCGCCGGCACTGCTGGTTGGTGTGACCGGTCGTGATGAGGCGGCCCACAGCCTGGCCGACAGCCTGCATGCGGCCGGGGTGCAGGCGCACTTCCAGCGCATCGACGAGCAGCCGACCATCGTCAAGCTGCGTGTGATGAGTCGCCACCAGCAACTGCTGCGCATGGACTTCGAAGAGCCGTTCAACACCGACGCCGAGGCCCTGGCCGAAGACGTCGACGGCCTGCTCGCCGGGGTCAAGGTGCTGGTGCTGTCCGACTACGGCAAGGGCGCCCTGAAGAACCATCAGGCGCTGATCCAGCTGGCCAGGGCCCGCGGCATTCCGGTGCTGGCCGACCCCAAGGGCAAGGACTTCTCCATCTACTGTGGCGCCAGCCTGATCACCCCCAATCTCAGTGAATTCGAGGCCATCGTCGGGCATTGCCAGGACGAGGCCGAACTGGTGGCCAAAGGCGCCCGGCTGATGAACGAGCTGGAGCTGGGCGCGCTGCTGGTGACCCGCGGCGAGCATGGGATGACCCTGCTGCGTCCGGAGCACCCGGCACTGCACCTGCCGGCGCGCGCCCGCGAAGTGTTCGACGTGACCGGCGCCGGCGACACGGTGATCTCCACCCTGGCCGCCTCCATCGCCGCCGGCGAAGAGCTGCCGCAGGCCGTGGCCCTGGCCAACCTGGCGGCCGGCATCGTGGTCGGCAAACTCGGTACCGCCGCCATCAGCGCCCCCGAACTGCGCCGTGCGGTGCAGCGCGAAGAGGGTTCTGAACGCGGCGTGGTCAGCGTCGAGCAGTTGCTCCTGGCGCTGGAAGATGCTCGCGCCCATGGCGAGAAGATCGTCTTCACCAACGGCTGCTTCGACATCCTTCACGCCGGCCACGTGACCTACCTGGAACAGGCCCGTGCCCAGGGTGATCGCCTGGTGCTGGCGGTCAATGATGACGCTTCGGTGGCGCGCCTCAAGGGCCCGGGGCGACCGATCAACGCGGTGGACCGGCGCATGGCCGTGCTTGCCGGCCTTGGCGCGGTGGACTGGGTGGTGAGCTTCGCCGAAGACACCCCGGAGAATCTGCTGCGCCAGGTCAAGCCGGACGTGCTGGTCAAGGGTGGCGACTACGGCATCGACCAGGTGGTCGGCGCCGAGATCGTCCGTGCCTATGGCGGCGAGGTGCGCGTGCTGGGGCTGGTGGAGAACAGCTCGACCACCGCCATTGTTGAGCAGATACGCTCTGGGTCATAGTGCGCCTATTGCAGTTTTCTGCATGTTTAGAGCGGAGCTAACATTGCAAGCTTTAAGTGATTTTTGGGAAATTAGGAGTTGGTTGTGATTGAGGAAGTTGTAGCGCTTTTCAAGCAGCGCAAGGCGACTGTAGGCATTGTGGGCTTGGGTTATGTCGGCCTGCCGTTGATGCTGCGCTATAACGCCATTGGTTACCCTGTGCTGGGAATAGATATCGATGCCAGCAAGGTCGAGAAGCTCAACGCTGGCCAGAGCTACATCGAGCACATCGCTGCCACTCACATCGCCAAGGCCCGCGCCAGCGGCTTCGAGGCCACCACCGATTTCAGCCGTGTCAGCGAGTGCGACGCCCTGGTGCTGTGCGTGCCCACGCCGCTGAACAAGTATCGCGAGCCAGACATGAGCTTTGTGATCGACACCACCAATGCCATCAAGCCCTACCTGCGTGCCGGCCAGGTGGTGTCGCTGGAAAGCACCACCTACCCGGGTACCACCGAGGAAGAGCTGCTGCCGCGTGTGCAGGAAGGCGGCCTCACGGTGGGTGAAGACATCTTCCTGGTCTACTCGCCCGAGCGCGAAGACCCGGGCAACCCGAACTTCGAGACGCGCACCATTCCCAAGGTGATCGGCGGTCACACGCCCAACTGCCTGCAGGTCGGCATTGCGCTCTACGAGCAGGCGATCGATCGCGTGGTGCCGGTGAGCTCGACCAAGGCGGCGGAGCTGACGAAGCTGCTGGAGAACATCCACCGCGCGGTCAACATCGGCCTGGTGAACGAGATGAAGATCGTTGCCGACCGCATGGGCATCGACATCTTCGAGGTGGTGGATGCCGCGGCAACCAAGCCGTTCGGCTTCACCGCCTATTACCCGGGCCCCGGCCTGGGCGGCCACTGCATTCCGATCGACCCGTTCTACCTGACCTGGAAGGCCCGCGAGTACGGCCTGCACACCCGCTTCATCGAACTCTCCGGCGAGGTCAACAAGGCCATGCCCGAGTACGTGGTGGGCAAGCTGATGGATGGCCTCAACGACCGTGGTCGTGCGCTCAAGGGCAGCCGGGTGCTAGTGCTGGGCATTGCCTACAAGAAGAACGTCGACGACATGCGCGAATCGCCGTCGGTGGAGATCATGGAGCTGATCGAGGCCAAGGGCGGCATCGTCGCCTACAGCGACCCGCATGTGCCGGTGTTCCCTAAGATGCGCGAGCATCACTTCGAGCTGTCCAGCGAGCCGCTGACCGCCGAAAATCTGGCCTCGTTCGATGCGGTGGTGCTGGCCACCGACCATGACCGCTTCGACTACGCGCTGATCCAGAGCCATGCGTGTCTGCTGATCGACAGCCGCGGCAAGTACCGCGCGCCGCAGGCGAACGTCATCAAGGCCTGAGGCGCTTTGCGGGCCGAGCGTGCACGCCGGCCCGCCCAACCCGTTCACGAGAGACAGCATGAAACGATTCGCCCTCATCGGTGCCGCCGGCTACATCGCTCCGCGCCACATGCGCGCTATCAAGGACACCGGCAACGAACTGGTCTGTGCCTACGACATCAACGACTCGGTCGGCATCATCGACAGCATTTCGCCGCACAGCGAGTTCTTCACCGAGTTCGAACGCTTCTACGACTATGCCTGGCGCCTGCGCCGCGATCCGGCCACGGCGCTGGACTGCGTGTCGATCTGCTCGCCCAACAACCTGCACCACCCGCACATCACCGCCGGCCTGCGCCTGGGCTGCGACGTGATCTGCGAGAAGCCGCTGGTGCCCAACGCCGTGCTGCTCGATGACTTGGCGCTGACCGAGCGTGAAACCGGCAAGCGGCTGTGGAACATCCTCCAACTGCGTCACCACCCGGCGATCGTCGCCCTCAAGCAGCAGGTCGAGGCCGGCGACAAGCGTCACAAGCATGAGGTCGAGCTAACCTACATCACCAGCCGCGGCAAATGGTACATGGAAAGCTGGAAGGGCGATCCGCGCCGTTCCTTCGGCGTGGCCACCAACATCGGCGTGCACTTCTACGACATGCTGCACTTCATCTTCGGCAAGCTGCAGCGCAACGTGGTGCACTTCGCCAACGACTACAAGGCCGCCGGCTACCTCGAGTACGAGAACGCCCGCGTGCGTTGGTTCCTCTCCATCGACGCGCGAGACTTGCCCGACTCGTTGAAGGGCAAGAAACCCACCTACCGCTCGATCACCTGCGATGGCGCCGAGATTGAGTTCTCCGAGGGTTTCACCGACCTGCACACGGTCAGCTACCAGGCTGTGCTGGATGGCAAGGGCTATGGCATCGAGGATGCCCGCCACTGCGTGGAAACGGTGGAAACCATCCGCACCCTGGCGCCGAGCCGCGCCCAGGATGGCGAGGGGCATCCGTTCCTGGCGCGCCTGCTGGGCTGAGTCGCGCCGTTGGCGCCTGAATCGAGGCAATCCATGAGTCACTATCAGCATCCCAGCGCCATCGTCGATGAGGGCGCGCAGATCGGCGAAGGTTCCCGCGTCTGGCACTTCGTGCACGTCTGTGGCGGGGCGCGCATCGGTCAGGGCGTGTCGCTCGGGCAGAACGTCTTCGTCGGCAACCAGGTGGTCATCGGCGATCACTGCAAAATCCAGAACAACGTCTCGGTCTACGACGGCGTGACCCTGCAAGAGGGCGTGTTCTGCGGCCCGAGCATGGTCTTCACCAACGTCTACAATCCGCGCTCGCTGATCGAACGTAAGAGCGAGTACCGTCCGACCCTGGTACGCCGAGGCGCCACTCTGGGTGCCAACTGCACCATCGTCTGTGGGGTGACCATTGGCGAGTTCGCCTTCATCGGCGCCGGCGCGGTGGTCAACAAGGACGTGCCGGCCTACGCCCTGATGGTCGGCGTGCCGGCCCGGCAGGTCGGCTGGATGAGTGAGTTCGGCGAGCAGCTGGACCTGCCGCTGCAGGGCGAGGGCAGTGCGCCCTGCATTCATACCGGCGCCCGCTACGTGCTGCGTGGCGGCGAACTGCGCAAGGAGAGCCAGGCATGATCGAATTCATCGACCTCAAAGCCCAGCAGGTGCTGCTCAAGGAACAGATCGACGCCGGAATCCAGCGCGTGCTTGCGCACGGCCAGTACATCCTCGGCCCGGAGGTCAGCGAGCTGGAAGAAAAGCTCGCGGCGTTCGTCGGCGCGAAGTACTGCATCAGCGTGGCCAACGGCACCGACGCCCTGCAAATCGCCCAGATGGCGCTGGGCATCGGTCCGGGCGACGAGGTTATCACCCCGGGCTTCACCTACATCGCCACGGCCGAGACCGTTGCCCTGCTGGGCGCCAAGCCGGTGTACGTGGATGTGTGTCCGCGTACCTACAACCTCGATCCGGCGCAGCTCGAAGCAGCCATCACGCCACGTACCAAGGCGATCATCCCGGTGTCCCTATACGGCCAGTGCGCCGACTTCGACGCCATCAACGCCATCGCCACGCGGCATGGCATCCCGGTGATCGAGGATGCCGCGCAGAGCTTCGGCGCCACCTACAAGGGCCAACGCTCCTGCAACCTGACGACCATCGCCTGCACCAGCTTCTTCCCCAGCAAGCCGCTGGGCTGCTATGGCGATGGCGGGGCGATCTTCACTAGCGACGATGAGCTGGCCAAGGTCATCCGGCAAATCGCCCGGCACGGCCAGGACCGTCGCTACCACCATGTCCGCGTGGGCGTGAACAGCCGTCTGGACACCCTTCAGGCGGCCATCTTGCTGCCCAAGCTGGAAATTTTTCCGTGCGAGCTGGAGCAGCGTGAGCGGGTGGCTCAGTGCTACGCGAGCCAACTGCAAAAAGTTGACATTGCTGCGCCCTTTGTCGGTGCGCACAATCGCAGCGCGTGGGCGCAATATACCGTTCAGGTTGACGCGCGGGACCAAGTGCAAGCGCAACTCAAGGCCGCGGGTATCCCGACCGCAGTGCATTACCCTATTCCGCTTAACCGTCAGCCGGCGGTGAAGGATGATGTCGCGATCTTGCCGGTGGGCGATGCGATTGCAGAGCGCGTCATGAGCCTGCCGATGCACCCTTACCTATCCGGAGCGCAGAGTCAGGCCGTGGTGGCCGCACTTGCGAGTGCTGCCGTTGTTTGGGATGCGTGAGAGACGGTCACTGCTTTATAAATGAGAGCCTGAGGTCAGGATATGCGGGTTATCGCAAAACTGGATGTAAAACCGCCCCACGTGGTCAAGCCGGTGCACTTCGAGGGGCTCCGCAAGGTTGGTGCGCCGAGCGACTTAGCTGGCCGTTATTACGAGCAGGGTGCTGACGAAATTTTCTATATGGATATCGTGGCTAGCTTGTACCAGCGCCAGATTTTGCTGGATGAAGTAGCCGAAGCTGCCCGTACTCTACTGGTACCCTTTGCAGTGGGGGGGGGGGTCCGCACGATCGATGACTTTTCGCGCTTGTTCCACCATGGCGCTGACAAGGTCGTGATCAACACCGGCGCGGTTGCAACTCCGCACATTATTGACGCAGCTGCCAGAGTTTTTGGCGGGCAGTCGGTGGTGCTTAACATTGAGGCCAAGCAGCTTTCAGCGGGCAAGTGGACTTGCTACACCGACTGCGGCCGTATCCCTTCTGGATTGGACGTGTTGGAGTGGGTCCGCGAGGCTGAGGGCCGCGGTGCCGGTGAGATCCTGTTGCAATCAGTCGATGCCGACGGGCGTCGGCGCGGCTTTGATCTGGAACTGGTCCGCTCGGTGGTCGATGCGGTACGTATTCCCGTGGTGGCAGCCAGCGGGGCAGGAACTCTTGATCACATCCTGGAGGTCGCGCAGCAGGCAGCTCCAAGCGGCATCGCTGTTGCATCCATGTTGCATTATGGGCAAACCGATATTGGTCAGATCAAGCAGCATCTAAAGGATAATGGCGTGGAGGTTGCATTGTGACTGGTTCTGTTGGCGTCGTTGACTACGGCTCGGCCGGCAATACCTTCAGTATCGTTCGTGCGTTGGAGTGTGCTGGTGCTCAGGTGAAGGTCATCAAAAAGCCCACCGATATTCAAGGCATGGATCGCTTGGTGCTATCTGGCGTGGGCAGCTTCCCCGACGGTATGCGCGAGTTGAGCGCATCCGGCCTGGCGGAAGTGGTGATCCAATGGGCCCAGTCGGGGCGCCCACTGCTGGGAATTTGCCTGGGCATGCAAATTCTCTGTGAAGTTGGCTTCGAGTACGGCGAAAGCCAGGGGCTTGGGCTTATTCGCGGTGAGGTTCGGCCTGTGCAGTGCAAGGGCGTAGTACCGCACATGGGCTTTAATCGTATTCTTGCAACCACTGGATCGCCACTGCTGCAAGGCCTGGGTGCAGAGGATCTCTTTTATTTCATGCACTCGTACGAGGTGCAGAACTACACCGACATCACTGCCCTGACCGACTATGCCGGCCACCAGTTTGTCTCGGCCGTTCAGCGTGACAACGTGTACGGCGTGCAATTCCATCCGGAGAAGAGCCGTCAGGCCGGCATCCGGGTCTTCCAGAACTTCCTTTCGCTGTGAGCCTGGCATGAACGACCAAGATCAATTAGGCCGCTATGGCCTGCCCCTGAGCATCCAGTTCTGTAAGAAATGCGCGATGAACAACCAGCGGCCTTCGTCGACCGTTGAGTTCAAGAATAAGCCGGGTGAAATCAAGAAAGCTATCTTCTTCGATGAGCACGGTGTCTGCGACGCCTGCAACTTCGCGGAGAAGAAGAAATTCATCGACTGGGCAGAGCGTGAGCGCGAATTGCGTGAGCTCTGTGATCGTCACCGGCGCAGCGACGGTCGCTACGACGTGGTGGTGCCGGGTAGCGGTGGCAAAGACAGTGTCATGGCCGCGCATGTGCTCAAGTTCAAGTACAACATGAATCCGATTCTGGTGACCTGGCCGCCGGCGCTTTACACCGATATTGGCCGGAGAAACTTCGACGCCTGGATCAACGCCGGCTTTGCCAACTACACCTATAACCAGAACAAAAAGGTGCATCGCACGCTTACTCGGCTGGCTTTTGAAAAACTGTGCCACCCATTCCAGCCATTCATTCTCGGGCAGAAGAATCTGGCCCCCAAAATGTCGGTATTGCTGGATATCCCGCTGGTCATTTTCGGCGAGAACGAAGCGGAGTACGGCAATGCAATTCAGGATAACGATAAGCCCACTCGTGACCCCAAGTATTACACCGCCGAAAATCAGCTGGCGGAGCTCTACCTGGGCGGCGTGAGTGCTCAGGAGCTCATGGAGGAATACAGGTTCACCATGGCGGACCTGGAGGCGTATCTACCGGTGGATCCGTATCGGATTCAGGACGTGGGTACCGAAGTGCACTACCTGGGCTACTACATGAAGTGGCATCCGCAGGAGACCTACTATTTCTCGGTAGAAAACTCCGACTTCATGCCCAACGATTTCCGAACCGAGGGCAGTTTTAGCAAGTACAGCTCATTGGACGACATGATCGACTGGCTGCACTACTACACGACCTATACCAAGTTTGGCATCGGTCGTGCGACCTATGACGCCGCCCAGGAAATCCGTAACGGCGACATTACCCGGGATGAAGGTATCGCACTGATCAAGCGCTTTGATGGCGAGTTTCCGGAGATATACCAGCAAAAATGCCTGGAATATATGGGCATTACTCAGGAGCGATTCCTCGAGGTCATCGAGGAGTTTCGCACGCCTCACCTGTGGGAGAAGTCTGGCTCTGGCTGGGCCTTGAAGAAACCAATCTGGAAGGCATGACGGAGCAGATATGAAAGCACTTGTAACCGGAGCCGACGGCTTCATCGGTTCTCACTTGGTTGAACTGCTGGTAAAAGAGGGGTGCTCGGTCAGAGCCCTGTCCCAGTACAACTCGTTTAACAACTGGGGCTGGCTGGAAGACATCAATTGTCTGAACCAAGTCGAGGTGGTCAGTGGTGACGTCCGTGACCCGCACTTCTGTAAGCACATCACCAAGGACATTGATGTGGTGTTCCATCTGGCTGCGCTTATTGCCATTCCGTATTCCTACGTGGCGCCCGACAGCTATGTGGACACCAACGTCAAGGGCACGTTGAACATCTGTCAGGCGGCTAAGGAAAACGGCGTCAAGCGGGTCATTCATACCTCCACCAGTGAGGTCTACGGAACCGCGCAGTACGTGCCCATTGACGAGAAGCACCCGCTACAGGCCCAGTCGCCTTACAGTGCCTCGAAAATCGGTGCAGATGCCATGGCAATGAGCTTTTTCAATGCCTTCGATCTGCCGGTGACCATTGCCCGGCCGTTCAATACCTACGGCCCGCGTCAGTCTGCACGGGCGGTGATTCCGACCATCATTACCCAGATCGCCAGCGGACAAAAACAGATCAAGCTTGGTGACGTCACGCCTACCCGTGATTTCAACTATGTTGCTGACACCTGCCGGGGGTTCTTGGTCCTTGCCAGGTGCGAACAGACGATTGGCGAGACGGTGAACATCGGTTCGAACTTCGAGATATCCATCGGCGATACGCTGAATCTGATCAGGGACATCATGCATAGCGACGTTGAGTTTCTGGTCGACGACCAGAGGCTGCGCCCAGGCAAGTCGGAAGTGTTCCGGCTCTGGTGCGATAACAGCAGGATTCGTGCGCTGACTGGTTTCGAACCGCAGTTCGATATTCGTGCCGGCCTCAGCGAAACCATTGAATGGATGGTTCGTCCGGACAACCTTCGCAAATACAAGGCAGACATCTATAACGTCTGAGGCCACCATGTACGACGCCCTCGTTCGCTTCGTCCGCGAACAGTATCGCACCCAGGACTTCATTCCCCTGCACGCGCCCGTTTTCAAGGGCAGAGAGTCCGACTATGTGCAGCAAACCATTGAATCGACGTTTGTCTCCAGTGTCGGTGCATTCGTCGATCGCTTTGAAGCAGATGCTGCGAATTATACGGGAGCGCAGCGTGCGGTCGCGACAGTGAACGGGACCGCCGCCCTTCATGCTGCGTTATTGCTGGCCGGGGTGAAGCGGGGCGACTTGGTTATTACCCAGGCCTTGACCTTCGTGGCCACCTGCAACGCCATAGCCTATTGCGGTGCGATGCCGGTGTTCGTGGATGTTGACCGCCATACACTGGGGCTTTCGCCCTCGGCGCTTGCCGCTTGGCTGGAGGCCAACGCCCGTCTGGATACGGACGGAAACTGTCGGCTTCAGGTTGACGATCGACGCATTGCGGCCTGTGTACCTATGCACACCTTCGGGCATCCCGCCGAGTTGGCTGGTCTGGTTGAGGTTTGCAAACGCTGGGGGCTTCCTCTGGTCGAGGATGCGGCCGAGTCTCTGGGCAGCTTTTATCAGGGGCAGCATACCGGCACCTTCGGCCTGCTCGGCGCGCTGAGTTTCAATGGCAACAAGATCATCACCACCGGCGGCGGCGGCATGATTCTGACTGATGCCGAAACGGGGGCCAGGGCCAAGCACCTGACAACCACCGCAAAACGTCCGCATCCATATGAGTATGTGCATGATGAGCTGGGATTCAACTATCGTCTGCCCAATCTCAATGCGGCCCTGGGTTGTGCGCAGCTTGAGCAGTTGGAGGCGTTTATCGCGTCTAAGCGCGAGCTCGCTGCGCGCTACCAGGATCATCTGGCAGGCAGCGATTTCCAGTTCGTCAGCGAGCCGCAGGGCTGTCGCTCCAATTACTGGCTGAACGCGTTGATTTGTCCGGATCGGGCTCGGCGGGATGGCCTGCTCCATGCCACCAACGGTGCCGGTGTAATGACCCGCCCCATATGGGAGCTGATGTGTGATTTGCCGCTGTACGCCGGCTGCCTTGCCGATAATCTGGTGAATTCGCGCTGGCTGGCCGAGTGTGTCGTCAATCTACCCAGTAGCGTATTGCCGGAGCATCTGGCATGAAGCGCAAGGTCGCGGTTTTTACGGCGACACGCGCCGAGTATGGCTTGCTGTACTGGCTGATGAAGGATATTCAGGCTAGTGACACTCTGCAGCTGCAGGTACTGGTAAGCGGAACCCATCTGTCCCCGGAGTTTGGTGACACCTGGCGGCAGATCATCGAGGACGGTTTCCCGATCGATGCCAAGGTCGAGATGCTGTTGTCCTCCGACTCCTCCGTCGGGGTTGCAAAATCCATGGGCCTGGGCGCCATCGGCTTTGCCGAGGCACTGGAGCGTTTGGCTCCGGATGTGCTGGTGGTGCTAGGCGATCGCTTCGAAGCACTGGCGGTCGTCCAGGTCGCCGCTGTTCTGCGTATTCCGGTTGCACACCTGCACGGTGGTGAGATTACCGAAGGCGCCTACGATGATGCATTCCGTCACGCCATCACTAAACTCTCCTATCTGCACTTCGTTGCCGCAGAGCCCTATCGACAGCGAGTCATTCAGCTTGGTGAGAGTCCGGAGAGGACCTTCAATGTCGGTGCAATGGGGCTCGATCATCTACAGCGCACTCCGCTGATGAGTCTGGGGGAACTGGCCCAGAGCCTGTCATTTCCTTTGCAGCAGCCGTTCATCTTGGCCACTTATCACCCCGAGACCTTGGGAGAAGATTCCTTAACGGATTTCGGTAATCTGCTACAGGCACTGGACGATTTTCCTGACTATCAGGTGTTGTTCACCTATCCCAATTCAGACAATGGCGGTCGTGGCATCATCGCGATGCTGGAAGCATATGCAGCCGCGCGCCCCGAGCGAATCAAGGTTGTACCGTCACTGGGCTTCAAACGCTATCTCAGCGCTGTCGCCCTTGCCCACGCGGTGGTGGGCAACTCGTCTAGCGGCATCATCGAGGTGCCGGCATTCCACGTGCCTACTGTCAATATCGGCCAGCGTCAGCGAGGGCGTCTGGCGGCCGAGTCAGTGCTGCACTGCGAGGCGGATTACCATGCTATTCGAGGTGCGCTGTCAACAGCCTGCTCCGCAAGCTTCCGAGCATCCTGTCTGACAGTGGTCAATCCATACGGGCAAGGGCGCGCAGCGCAGTCAGTGGTCAGGGTGCTCGAGCAGTTTGGTGGCGCCTCTCTGAAAACCTTCCATAACCTGGTCTGAGTGATGAATTTTTTTCAGCGCGAGCGCGTGTACATCATTGCCGAAGCCGGCGTGAATCATAACGGCGACTATGAAACGGCCATGGCTCTGGTGGAAGCAGCGGCTGAGGCGGATGCCGATGCGGTCAAGTTCCAGACTTTCAATGCACGTTTGCTGGCTGCTGCAAATGCGCCCAAGGCGGCTTACCAGAAGCGCAATACCGGCGAGCAGGACAACCAGCTGGAAATGCTGCTCAGGCTCGAGCTTCCGCAAGCCTGGCATGGCCCCCTGCAGGCACGCGCCAGCGAACTGGGCATTGCTTTTCTCTCCACGGCGTTCGACAGCAAGAGTCTGGAGTTCCTCAATACCCTGGACCTGCCTCTGTACAAGATTGCTTCCGGGGAAATCACTAATGGTCCCATGCTCTGGAAAGTGGCCCGGGCCGGTCGGCCGATGATTTTGTCCACCGGCATGGCCACCCTGGGCGAGATCGATCAGGCGCTGGCAGTACTGGCCCACGGCCTGGAGTTCGCTGAGGCGCCTGATAGTCTTGAGCAGGTTCTAAGCAACTGGGCTCGTGACGAGGCGCGCCAGCAAGTGGCCGAAAAGGTTGCTCTGCTGCACTGCACTTCGCAGTACCCGGCGCGGCTGGAAGAGGTAAACCTGCGTGCCCTGGACCTGTTGGCTGATACCTTCGGGGTGCCTGTGGGCTATTCCGACCATACAGAGGGTTTACTAGTATCTCTGGCCGCAGTGGCTCGAGGGGCGCAGATTATCGAGAAGCATTTCACGCTGGATCGCAGCATGCCTGGTCCCGATCATGCCGCATCGCTGGAGCCGGGAGAGCTGAAAGCGATGGTCGCGCAAATCCGTCAGGTCGAACTGGCGTTGGGCAAGCGTCGCAAGACGCCGCAGGCCAGCGAATGGGATACCCGCCGGGCAGCGCGCCAGAGCCTGACCTTTGTGCGTGATCTGGCCAAGGGCCAAACGATCACGGCTGAGGATTTAGGTACCGCGCGTCAGGGCGGCGGCACTTCGCCGATGCTCGCTTGGGATTTAATCGGGACCTTGGCTGGGCAGGAATGCAAAGCTGGAGATCCGGTGTGAGCAGTTCGCGACCGGTGGTGGTGTTGCTGGGGGCTGGCGGCCATGCGCGTGTAGTGCTCGACGTGTTGCGCCTGCGTGGCCATCAGGTCATTGGTGTGTGTGCCCCGGAATTGCCGGCTGGCAGCCAGTGGCAGGGGCTTTCCGCGCTGGGCGACGACGCCGCGCTTGAGGCTCTGGACCCTGCTGAGATCTGGCTGGTGAACGGTATAGGCTCAATTCCTGGCAGCATGGCGCGCTGGCGGGTTCAGGAAGGCTGCTCGGCCCGAGGCTACCGATGGTTGGCGCTGGATCATCCTTCCAGCGTGCGGGCGGCGGACGTCAGTCTGGCAGAGGGCGTCCAGTTGATGGCCGGTGCGGTGATACAGCCGGGATGCCGCCTGGACGCCGGCGTAGTAGTGAATACCCGAGCCACGGTTGAGCACGACTGCCAACTGGATGAGCATGTTTTCGTCGGACCGGGGGCCGTACTTTGTGGCGACGTTAAAGCCGGTCGTGGTGTTTTCATTGGCGCCGGTGCGATTATTTTGCCGGGCATCCATCTGGGAGAGGGTGCAATAATCGGGGCTGGTGCAATTGTCACACGCTCAGTCGAAGCAGGATGCACGGCCGTGGGAAGTCCGGCCCGAACCATTAAGTAGATTATGAAGAACTGGAAAGATATCGTCGTTTCGCCGGACATCAGCCTTCGCGAAGCGATCAAGCGCATTGATGCATCCGGTATCCAGATGGCTCTGGTGGCCGATGCCGATTTCCGCCTTCGAGGTGTGCTCAGCGATGGCGATGTGCGTCGAGCTATTCTCAACGGCGTTGACCTCGACGGTCCTGTGTCTCAGGCCATGAACGGGCATCCGAAAACCGGATCCATTCATACGCCGCGGACTGAAGTGCTCGCGATGATGCGGCGTTTCACCTTCCACCATTTACCCTTGATAGACGACAGCGGCCGCTTGGGTGGCCTCGCTATGCTCGATGATTTCATGGGTGTGGTGGAGCGGGACAACTGGGTGGTGCTGATGGTTGGAGGGCTGGGCTCTCGGCTGCGACCACTGACCGATGCCTGTCCCAAGCCGATGCTGCGCATCGGCGGTAAACCTATTCTTGAAAGCATCCTTGAGAGCTTCCTGGAACAGGGCTTTCGACGCTTTTTCCTGTCGGTTAACTATATGGCCGATGTGATCAGGAATTACTTCGGTGACGGTTCCCAATGGGGAGCACGTATTGAGTACCTGCAGGAAACTGAGCGCTTGGGCACGGCGGGCGCTTTGTCGCTGCTGCCGGAAAAGCCATCGGCACCTCTGCTGGTGATGAACGGGGACCTGATCACCAAGGCAAACTTCGTAGCGATGCTGGATTTTCATGAAGAGCATCAGGCGGCTGCTACTATGGCGGTGCGGGAGTATGACCTACAGGTCCCCTACGGAGTAGTCAAGGTGGATGGCGTGCGTATTACTGCGATTGAGGAAAAGCCGGTACATCGGTTCTTCGTCAATGGCGGCATCTATGTGCTGGAGAGTAATGCCCTGGATTTCATTCCTGCCAACACCTTCTTTGACATGCCTAGCCTGTTTCAAGACCTTGAAGCGCGCGGTCGCAAGGCCGCCGCCTATCCCTTACGTGAGTACTGGCTGGATATTGGCCGGCTAGAAGAGTACGAGCGGGCTCAAAGGGAGTGGAGTTAAGACGTGTACCAAGGCAAGCGTATCCTCGGTCTTATAACCGCCCGTGGCGGATCCAAAGGTATTCCACGCAAAAACCTCGTTGAAGTTGGAGATAAGCCGCTGATCGGTTGGACGATCGATGCGGCTCGGAACTCGAAGTTGCTGGATCGCCTGGTGCTCTCTACCGATGATGAGGAAATCGCTGCGGTAGCTCATGCCCTTGGATGCGAAATTCCTTTCATGCGTCCGCCGGAGCTGGCGGCGGACGCATCCGGCAGTGCGGAAGTGGTCCTGGACTGCCTGCAGCGTTTACCAGAGTACGACTACCTGGTGCTGTTGCAACCGACTTCTCCCCTGCGCACCGTCGATGACATCGACGGCGCCATTCGCGTCTGCCTTGATAGCCAGGCGCCAGCCTGTGTCTCCGTATGCGACGTTGAGGAAAGTCCGTTCTGGATGTACACGCTGGAAGCAAGTGGCGGTCTTAAGCCGATCTTGGCTAACCGCTATGCGCGGAGGCAGGAACTGCCTCCGGTATATGTGCTCAATGGCGCAGTTTATGTAGCAGATACGCGATGGTTCGCAACCAACCGGGGGTTCCTAGGAGAGGGGACGATAGCTTACGTCATGCCTCGGAGCCGTTCGCTAGACATAGATACACCGGCCGATTTGCAAGCATTTCGTCAGCATCTGGATGCTAACGGGTGAAGAAGCAGCAAGGCTTGGGTGCGAGCGCCGCAATCTATTTCGCTAGCAATATCGCCAATGCCATGGTGCCCTTCGCCTTGCTTCCGATACTCACACGAGTTTTGGGGCCGCAGGAGTATGGCTATGTCACGCTCTTCACGATTTTCTGCGCATGCGCTACGGCGATCATCAGTCTTGGTATTGGCGGCGCCTTCACTCGGCAGTACTACCATCTCGACAAGCAGCAGTTCTGTGTGTTTGCCGGTACCAGCGTCCTGCTGATCATGGGGGTTACGCTGGCCGCCGTTACATTGTTCCAGCCGATTGCGCTGCTCCATGGTGATCGGTTGGCGCTGCCTGTGTCCTGGATCAACCAGGCAATCCTTTCCGCGGGAGCACTGGCAGTTTGCAACGCTTGGCTAGCCTGCACGCAGGTCCGCTCGCGGCCCTTGCATTACGGGCTATTCCAGGTATCCATGACCCTGCTAAACGTGGGTGTGTCGTTGCTGCTAGTCGTCGCGCTTGACATGCGGGGCATGGGGCGGGTTTTGGGGCAAACGGCTGCTTTCGTCGTTTTCGCTTTGATCGCCGTATATAGCCTGTGGCATAGCGGCTGGCTGGTGTTTCGCCTGGATCGTGGTTACCTACGCTGGTTGCTGCTGTTCGGCTTGCCAATCATTCCCCATTCAATTAGCGGCGTGATTATTTCCATGTCGGATCGAATGGTCCTGGCGCATCTTGAGGGAGCTGCAGCTGTGGGTATCTACGCGGTTGCTGCTCAAGTAGCGATGATTATGGCCATGGCTGTGGAATCCTTGAACAAGGCATACGTACCTTGGCTCTATTCACGCCTGGCGCTGGATCAGGCATCGGTCCGGTCAAGTTTAGTCAGGTTCTCCTACTTGTACTTCGCGCTGGTGCTGCTGGCCGCAAGCGTCTTGTCTGTTCTGGTACCACCGTTCATTGTGCTTCTTGCGGGGCCGGAGTACACCGCGGCAAGGAATTATGTGCCCTGGCTACTATTCGCAGGGGCCTTCACGGGCATGTATTACATGGTCGGGTTGTATATCAATTATGCCGCCAGGAACAAATTCCTCTCGTATGCATCCGGCGCGACGGCCATTTTCATGCCGGTCTCCTGCTATCTACTGATTCAGATAAACGGGCCTCTGGGGGCGGCACAAGGTGCACTGTTGGGGCAGGTCGCGCTCTTTGTGCTTACCTGGTTTTTCTCTACACGGGCTTACCCAATGCCATGGTTCGGTAAATGAAACGCAAAATTGTGATCCTGTCGGACAGCTTGGCACTGGCACGGGTAACCCCCGAGTCCTTACTGCTGGAGGAATCATGGGCATATCGCCTGCGTGAGCTGGTAGACGCTGAATGGGTACAGTTCTCCATGGGTGGGGCGACTTCCAGCGATCTGCTGGCGCAGGCCGAATATTGGCTGCACTCGGCGCGCAGTGCAGACTGGCTAATCATCCAGGCGGGGATTGTTGACTGGGCACCTCGGGCCTTCAGTCGCAATGAAGTCATCCCGAAAAAGGCGCTGGCGTTGTTCACGCGCCTGTTTCCCCGGTTGGGGCGGGAGATATTCGAACGTCTGCGGCGCTGGCGCAGGATTTCCTATGTGGACTTGCAGCGATTTCGTGAAAATGTGCAGGCTTTTCTCCGACAAGCCCAGGACCAGGGCGCGTGCCTGCTGTGGATTCCCGTAATGGGGTCAAGCTCGTATGAAAACATTTTGCCCGGCATTACCGAAAAGATAGCTCAGGCCAACGGCATCCTTCGCGAAGAGCTGGGTAGCGCCCTGATGCAGATCAACTTCGCCGATGAGCTGTTTATGAGCGACGGTCATCATTTGCGCGCGCCCGGGCATGAGTACCTTGCACAACAGATTTTTAAGCATATTAACGAGGGGCGATAACAATGAAATTCGCGATTATCGGGCTGGGTCGCATGGGGCGTCGACATGTGCAGGTTGCTCTGAACCTAGGTTTTGAAGTCGTTGGAGTCTACGATCTGTTCCAAGGCGCTATCGATGAGACGCTGAAGGAGTTTCCGGCTCTGGCCGACAAGGTTTTCAGTAGCGCAGAGGAGCTTCTGGAGTTCTCGGGCGCGCAGTTGCTGACGATTTCCACCACCGCGCCGAGCCATGCCGAGTTCGTTTGCAAAGCCGCTGAAACCGGTTTTCGCTACATTCTCTGCGAAAAACCACTGGCAGTTTCTTTGGCCGAAGCCGATGCCATGGTCGCTGCCTGTGCCAAGCACGGGGTGCAGCTGGCGGTGAACCACCAGATGCAGTTTATGGAACAGTACACAAAGATTCGGGAGATCATTGGCAGCGGTGAGTTCGGGCCACTGCGCAGCATCACTGTGCATGCTTCCAACTTCGGGTTGGCGATGAACGCAGTGCATTATTTCGAAATGTTCCGCTACGTCACTGGTGAGAGCTTGGCGAGCGTCCAGTGCTGGGTTGATAACGAGAGGGTTCCTAACCCGAGAGGCCCGCAATATTCTGACTATTCCGGCCAGCTGCGAGGACTCAGCGCCAGCGGTGTGCGTTTCAACCTGGAAGCTGGGGGCGATCTTGGACACGGTATCCAGGTGATCTATGGCTGCCGCAATGGGCAGATCATCGTTGATGAGCTGGCTGGTAGTGTCAGGACAATATGTCGCAAGGCAGAGTTTTCCGAACTGCCGACCACGCGTTATGGCATGCCGGCAGAAGAAGCGAATTTTTCCATCGCACCTGCCGATGTTCTGGAGCCGACTGCCAGGGTCTGGCGGGCGATGCTGGCGGGCGAGAACTTCCCGGATGGCAATATCGGCCGGCACGCCTTGTCGGTTCTTGTGGCAGCCTACGTGTCCGGGGAAACCAATGCGGCGTTTACGCCCGTTGATGACTCCTTGCCGAAACAGAAAACCTTTAGCTGGGCTTGAGCATGAGCAAGATATTGAAAGTAGCCATTGTTGGTGCCGGCTACATGGCATCCGAGCATCTCAAGGCGTTTGCCGCGACCGGAGAAGCCGAGATCGTAGGCATCACCTCGCGTACCCGTCCGCGCGCCGAGCAATTGGTTGCTGACTTCCCAGGCGTTGTTGTCTACGACAGTCTGGAGGAGATGTACCGCGAAACCCTCGCAGACATCGTGGTGGTTACCGTAACCGAATTGCACATGGCAGATGTAGCCAAGCGTTGCTTTCAGTTTCCCTGGCTGGTGCTTCTGGAAAAGCCGGCAGGCTATAACCTGGCTGACGCAGAAGATATCCACGTAGCTGCCTTGGCAAGGCAGACACGGGTTTACGTGGCGCTGAACCGTCGTGCTTATTCGAGTACCCGTCAGGCGGTACAGCGTCTTGCCGACAATGACGGTCCACGTTTCATCAAAGTGCTTGACCAGCAGGATCAGCACGCTGCGCTGACCATCCATAAGAATCCGCCGTTGATGGTGGAAAACTACATGTTTGCCAATTCGATCCACCTTATCGATTATTTCCGCGTGTTAGGTCGTGGCGAGGTGGTTTCGGTAGAGAACATCTGTCGCTGGGACCCGCAAAATCCGGGCTTGGTGCTTGCGCTGGTGACCTTTTCCAGCGGCGATAAGGGACTCTACGAGGGTATATGGAATGGCCCTGGTCCCTGGGTGGTAACTGTGAATACGCCAAGTGAGCGCCTGGAAATGCGGCCATTGGAACAGGTGTTGGTTCAGCGCTATGGCGAGCGTCGCAATGAGCCGCTGGAAATAGATCCAATGGATAGCCAGTACAAGCCGGGTCTGCTGTTCCAGGCTCGACAGACTTTGCATGCCGCCCGGGGTGAGCCAGCCGAACTCGCCAGTCTTGAAGACGCGTTGAAGTCGATGGAGTTGGTCGCGCGTATTTTCAACATGGGAGCTTGACGTAGTCGTGCTGACGGAAAAGCAAGTGTCGCAACAACTGGCTCAGGCTGAGGCGTCGCTGGGGCTGTTCTCCTATTCGCTGGGTGGAGTGTCTCTATGGCGGTTGCTACGTGCCCCCGTAGGGCATTCGCTTCAGGGGCTAGGTCTGAAGACTCAGTCGCAGGCGATGCCCCTGGCGCTGTTGTTACGCGGCATGCGTTCGCTATCGAGCATCATTCGCGCGCTGCTCGGCAGGCGTTGTCGTTATGTCGTCAAGACCTACAGTTCAGCTCTACGTGAAGAAAAGGGCGACGGCTACGCTGATGTCTATTTCGACGCGTTGCTCGAACGAGTCCCCGGCGGCCATAAATGGTCCTTCTGCAATAGTGCAGCGTTTGCCGTCAGGGAGTCTCGTGCATCCATTCGGGTCAATTTGGATACCACATTCATCCAGATTGCTTCCTCGGTGCTGGCGATTGTCTGCCCCTTTCACAGATCGGCCAGCGAGTACCTACAGCTTGCTGATTTGGCAAACCGGGCTTTTGGAGCTGGCACTCTGGACGCCAGCCGAGTGCGAAAGACATATGCCAAGTTTCGTTGGCAGGTGTGCTTCTATTCTTTGCTTTTGCAGCGCCTGCGGCCCAAGGCGGTATTGGTAGCTGATACCGGCGAGTATGCGCTGATGCGTGCGGCGCAGAAGAGTGGAATACGGTTCATTGAGCTGCAACATGGAATCTTTTCGCCGGACCATCCTGACGCTCTGCCCGCTGAGGCGTTGTCCCAGACACAAGGTGACTTGCTGCTTCCTGATCTGCTGGCGGTCTATGGAGACTACTGGCGCGACTGTCTGGCTTGCAGTGCCCTGGCGAGTCTTGACCGAATTGTAGCCTGCGGGTGTAGTGCCATCGACCAATATCGAGGCCTGCGCGCTTCTGCCCTGCGTAATAGATCGCCCTCGGATCCGATGCGGTTGCTATTGACTGCTCAGGGCTTCTCGGTTGCGGAACTGGTGTGCTTCATCCGGGAGTTCATGTGTCTGGTGGGCAGGCCGGTCGAGCTCAGTATCAAGTTGCACCCGATTTATGATGAAGAGGCGTCTTACAGGGTACTGGCGCCTGACTCCAGAGTTCGAATTCTGGAGTCAGGGCATGCTACCCCTACTCACCAGCTCATTGCTGAAAGTGACATGCATCTCAGCATTTCGTCTGCCTGCCATTACGACGCTTTGGCTCTCGGGGTCCCGACAGTAGTGCTCGGGCTGCTTGGCCACGAACTGATGAAGCCGTTGCTGGAACAGGGGGCGGCGCTGCTTGTGGATTCCCCCGCAGCGCTGGTCAGCCTCATTCAGGCGTGGGAACACTGTGCGGGGGAAGACGCCTCCGAGCGTTTCTGTCGCCAAGGCTTCGTTGAAAACCTGAGTGGAGTGGCCGGTATCGGCAGTCCCGCCCTGATAATTGAAGGATCCTAATGCATGTCTAGGACGATATCGGTTATCGATTATGGCTGTGGAAACCTCGCGTCTGTCCTCAACATGATTCAACACGTTGGCGGAACGGCTCGGTTACTTTCCTCACCGGAACAGCTTGGAGAGGTTGAGAAGATCATCCTGCCCGGAGTGGGGGCCTTTGATCATGGCATTGGGGTACTACGCGAGGGGGGGTGGGTTCAGGCGCTGGAAGCAGCGGTGTTGGAGCGTAAGGTGCCGATCATGGGTATTTGCCTGGGCATGCAGCTGATGACCTGCGGCAGTGAAGAAGGCCAGCTGCCCGGTCTGGGCTGGATCGATGCCAGCGCGAAGCGCTTTCGTCCCACTGATTCCCGTCTGAAGGTGCCGCACATGGGCTGGAGTGAGGTTCGACAGGTGCGGCCAGATCCGTTGTTGCCAGAAACAGCTGACGCGCGGCGCTTCTATTTTGTGCACTCATATCGAGTTGAGTGCAGAAATCCCGATGATGTTCTCCTATTGTCTGAGCACGAAGAGCAATTTGTGGCGGCCTTCCGGCATGGCAACATTTGGGGATTCCAGTTCCACCCCGAAAAGAGTCATCGCTTCGGTATGGAGCTATTTCGTTGTTTCCTGGAGGTTTGACGTGCTTAAGCATCGCGTTATTCCGGCACTGCTTTTGCGCGAGGGTGGCTTAGTCAAGACTCAGCGATTCGGCAAACACCAATACATTGGCGATCCGATCAATGCGATCCGCATCTTCAACGAGAAGGAAGTGGATGAATTGATGCTGCTGGATATCGACGCCAGCCGTCAGATGCGCGAGCCGGACTATGACCTGATCGAAAGCGTTGCGGCCGAGTGCTTCATGCCCTTCGGGTATGGGGGGGGGATATCCAGCATCGAGCAGGCGCGGCGTCTGTTCTCCCTTGGCGTGGAGAAGGTGGTGCTGCAGACAGCCGCATTGGCCAATCCGAGGATTATCAGCGAGATAGCACAGCGCTTTGGCAGCCAGAGCGTAGTGGCCTCAATCGATATAAAGCGTGATTGGCTAGGTCGTTACAGGCTCTGGTCTTCATCTCGTCGCAAGACTTTGCGCGGAGACTGGCTTGAAACCCTGAGGTTACTGGTGGAGGCGGGTGCCGGCGAAATTCTACTGAACTCGGTTGACCGGGATGGCATGCAGCAAGGGTATGATCTGCGCCTGATCGACAACGCTGCACACGCTGTAGGCATTCCGGTCATTGCGCTGGGAGGGGCGGGTAGTATGCAGGATTTTCTTCTTGCTGCCGAATCCGGCGCCTCGGCTGTGGCCGCAGGGAGCCTGTTCGTGCTGCAGGGGCCGCATCGTGCGGTGCTGATCAGCTATCCCAATTATTCAGAGCTCGAGTCGATTTTCAGAGGTAAGGATGTTTCCTAAAGAACACAGGATCTGTTCGCGGTGTGTGATGGACGATAGCGCACCCGAAATAACTTTCGACGACTCAGGCGTCTGCAACTACTGCACTTACTTCCAGCAGCGCGTTAATGGTGTGGTCTTCGCCCCCGAGCACGAGCGCGCGGAGCAGCGCAGGGCTTTCGTGGAGAAAGTGAAGAAGGCTGGGAAGGGCAAGAAATATGACTGCATCATCGGACTCTCTGGTGGAGTGGACAGCTCCTATGTGCTGCATCTGGCCCTGAGCGAAGGCTTGCGGCCGTTGGCCGTGCACATGGACAACAACTGGAATTCCGAGTTGGCGGTCAACAACATCAAGAATCTGGTCACCCGTCTCGGCGTTGATCTGTACACCCACGTTATCGACTGGCCTGAGTATAAGGGTCTGATGCAGGCATTCTTCGACGCCGATGTCATCGATGTGGAGCTGCTTTACGACAACGCGATGCTGGCGGTGAACTACGAGCAGGCGCGGCGCTACGGTATCAAGTACATCCTGTCGGGAAGCAACTCCGCGACTGAAGGAATGCCCATGCCGGAGGGCTGGAACTGGCGCAAGTGGGACAAGCGCAACATCAAGGCGATCGCTCGGCGCAATTCAGTGCGGATCCGTACCTTCCCGATCATGGGAACGCTTGGCTACGTGTATAACCGCGTCGTACGTGGAATTCAGTGGGCGTCATTTCTCGACCTCTACGACTACCAGAAGGAAGCCGCGCTGGAGCTGCTCGAGCAGAAGTACGCCTACAAGCGTTATCCCTACAAGCACTACGAATCGGTCTTCACACGTTTCTATCAGGGCTACATCCTTCCAGAAAAATTCGATGTGGATAAACGCAAGCTGCATCTCTCGACGCTGGTTATGAGCGGCCAGATGACTCGCGATCAGGCGCTTGCCCATCTCCAGGGTTCTCCCTACGCCTCGCCGGAGGAGCTCGACAGGGACCGCAAGTATTTCCTCAAGAAGATGGGCTGGTCTGAAGGCCAGTTGGAGGAATATCTGCGTCGACCAGGCAAGCCGCATGATGCTTATCCCAGTGAGCGCTTCGCATGGGATTTCATTCGCAAGATCTATCAGATGCGGCGCGCTTCCTGAGTCCGTTCGCCAGGGCCTGCAAGCTCGGTTCCGTTAAGGGTTTTTCACTTGAATGTTCTGTTTCTGCATCCTGCTGCGGCTTTCGGTGGCGCATCCAAAAGCCTGATCGAGCTCTACAGGCTGCTACAAGACGGTGGGGTCCGAGGGACGGTTCTCACTCCTGCCGGAGCCGTTTGCCAATCCTTCGAAAGAGCCGGCATGCGGGTTCATCCGGTAAAGGGACTCAGTCAGTTCGACAACACTCGTTATGGCTACTATCGCAAGGTTCGCTGGTTGATCCTGTTACGCGAGTTACTCCTGCTGCCGTTTGCGCTGGCGGGGCTGTGGCGGCTGCGGCGCGAACCCTTCGACCTGATCCATATCAACGAAATCACCCTGCTGCCGTTGGGTGTCGTCGCCAAATGGCTGCTGCGCGTTCCGATGGTGGTGCATGTTCGCTCGCTGCAGCGTAAGCCGGGCTCCGGCTTGCGAACCCGTTGGCTTAACGGGCTGCTGCGTCGATACGCCGATGCGGTGGTGGCGATAGATCACACTGTCGCCGCCACGCTGGAGCCGGAGCTTCCGTTGATCATCGTCCATAATGGCCTCGAGGTGGCCAGTCAGCCAATCGAGAGGCGCCCTGGTGACGGAGTTGGATCGGTCAAGGTCGGCTTTCTCGGCGTGCTGATTCCGCTCAAGGGCATCTTCGAGCTGGTCGAGGCGATGCGCATCCTGAAATCCCGTGGCGTTTCCATCCAGTGCCTCGTGGCGGGTGAGAACGCGCGGGAGATATCCGGACTCAAGGCCTGGATTCTGCGCAAGTTCGGTTTTGCGCGAGATGTCCGGAGTGAGCTGGAGGGACTGATTTGCCGCGAGGGCCTGGAAGACTGGGTCAAGCTGCTCGGCTTCGTGAGCGATGTCCGCGAACTTTATCCACAACTGGATATTCTCTGCTTTCCCTCGCATCTGGATGCAGCGGGGCGTCCGGTCTTCGAGGCGGCGTTCTACTCGGTGCCTAGTGTCGTGGCCGTGAGCGACCCATTGCCGGACGCTTTATTACACGAGGTGACAGGGCTGGCGGTGCCGACACCAGACCCACTGTTGATCGCCGACGCGTTGCAGCGGCTTGCGGAAAATCCCGACCTTCGCCGTCAGCTTGGATGTCAGGCGAAGAGTTGGGCCGAGGAAACCTTCGCGATCGACGTCAATGCGGCGCGCATGCTTGACCTCTATCACCGCGTACTTTCATCAAATGCGAGTAGCTGAGCCATGCGCATCCTCATGCTCTCCCAGTACTTTTGGCCGGAAAGCTTCATCATCAATGAGATCGTGCGTACGCTCGACGAGCAGGGCCACGAGGTGGTGGTCGCTACTGGCAAGCCCAACTATCCTGACGGCAAGGTCTTTGAAGGCTACCGCGTTGCGGGTACCCAGCGCGAACGCTACCTGGGGCGCATCGAGGTACTGCGGGTGCCGCTGTGGCCGCGCGGACAGGGTGGGGCGAAGAATCTGATCCTCAATTACCTGTCCTTTGTACTCAGCGGTCTGCTGTACCTGCCCTGGATGCTGCGCAAGCAAGAGTTCGATGCCATTCTGGTGTTCGCCCCCTCGCCTGTCACCCAGGCAATTCCGGCGATTCTGCTCAAGTGGCTGAAGAAGGCCAGGCTGGCACTGTGGGTGCAGGACCTATGGCCGGAGAGTCTCTCGGCCACCGGTTTCGTGCGTAATCCGTACCTTTTGCGTGCGGTGGGCTGGATGGTGCGCGCCATTTACCGTCCGTGCGACACCCTGCTGGTGCAGTCGCGGGCGTTCGTCGAGCCGGTGGCGCAGTATGCCGACCAGGCGAAGATCCAGTACTACCCCAACTCCATGGACGTCAGCAACAGCAAGGCCGTGGTACCCGTGCCTGGCGAGCTGCTCGAACTGCTCGAGCAGCACTTCTGCGTAGTGTTCGCTGGCAACCTGGGTACCGCCCAGGCACTCGACACCCTGGTGCAGGCGGCGGTCCACCTGCGCGACGAGCCGCGTATCCGTCTGGTGCTGGTGGGCAGCGGCAGCCGCCTGTCCTGGCTCAAGGCACAGCAGCAGGCGCTGGGGCTGGACAACTTGGTGCTGCCGGGGCGTTTCCCGATGGAGGCCATGCCGCAGATCTTCGAGCGTGCTTCGGCCCTGCTGGTGTCGCTGAACGACGAGCCGGCCTTTGCTCAGACCATTCCCAGCAAGGTCCAGGCATACCTGGCCGCCGGACGGCCGATCCTGGCCTGCATGAACGGCGAGGGTGCCCGGGTGGTCTGCGAGGCGCGTGCCGGCCTGGCCTCGCCAGCCGAGCAGGTGCTGCCGCTGGTGGCCAACATCCGCTGCATGCAGGAGCTGGGCACCAGCGAGCGGACGGCCATGGGCACCTCTGGCCGCGCCTATTTCGATGCTAACTTCGAGATGACCAGCCAAGTGCGCCGACTGGTCGAGCTGCTTCAGTGCTGATGCGCGTGCATGCCGCTCGGGCCGTGACGGTTCGCAGGGATATCTGCTGATGCGCTTGCTGGTCTTCCCGCTGGCCTTCATGGCTAACACCTTCGCCATGATGCTGGTGATGATCGGCCTGAGCCTGTTTGGTAAGCCGGCGCTGGCGGCAGACTTCGGCTTGATCCATGGCGCGACCGTAGCGCTTTTCTACGCGTTCTCCGGCAATGCGCGCAGTCTGATCTTGGCCGAGTCCGGCGAGGTCGGCGCGGCCGGCATCCTCCGTCTGCGTCTGCTGATGCTGCTGCCGTTGGGCATCCTGGTCTTTATGCTGTGTATCGGCGTGGTCGACGGCGGCTGGCTGTTCGTGCTGCTGTTGGTAGTGCGGCGGGCTGCGGAGTGGCTGGCGGAAATCTTCCTCAGTGAGCAGGAGCTGCATCACCAGGGCCGCGTGGCACTGAGCTTTCTGCTAATCCAGGGCTGCCTGAGCATGTCGCTGCTGCTGGCGTTGCTCGATGGCGGCGTCTTGGCGCTGCCGATGACCCTGTTTTGGAGCCTGTCGCCATTGATCGGCTGCATCAGCCTGGGGCTGCTCGGCCGTGCCCTGCGCCACCCCATGCCGTTGTTGCCGAGCATCCGCCAGCTGTTGCCGCACTTCGGTTCGACTGCGGTCATCGGTGTCTCGGTGTACGTGTTCCGCCTGTTCATCCTGCTGGTGGCGGGCAAGCAGGTGGCCGGTGACCTGTTTTCGGCATTCGCCCTGGGCGGAACTCTCGGTGCGGTGTTCTCTCAAGCGCTGGGGCCAACCATGGTGCGTCACGAGCAGCGAGCGGCCGGGCCGGGGCGCCTGGTGCGGCTGTTCAACCTGATGCTGGTGGCGCTGCTGCTGGCGGGGCTGGGCTTGGTGGCACTGGTCTGGAGTCTGCCGCAGATACTCGACTGGACGCAAAAGGGCCAGCTGTTCTGGCTGGCAGTGGGCTGCTCGCTGGTGGGGGGCGTGGTCATGGTTCTGGCGCAGCGCATTCGCCTGCGCATCATCCAGGACGATGTCGGCGGGGACGTCTTCGGCTCGGACATCCTGGCGAACATCCTGCTGGTGGCGAGCATCCCGTTCGTTTTCTACGGCCTGGGGGTGAATGCCCTGGCGCTGCTGTATCTGCTCGGTGCGCTGTTGTCATGGGTGTTCTACGCCAGCGAGCGGCACGGCCTGCTGCCGCAGCGCGACAGCGGCTGGTTCAGCCAGCGACGCCTGCTGCTGCTGATTGCACTGGCGATCTTCCTGCCGCTGTTCTTCCAGCTGCAGGGCGGTATCTTCCGCGACCCATCGGGCAGCTTCAGTAGCGGCGGGGTGCTGGCGCTGCTGCCGATCCCGCTGTCGGTGCTCGCCTGCTACCTGGGCATGGTGTTGCTGGGCGGCTATTCGCAGGCGCGACTGGCGCTGCTGAGCCTGTTCTTCGTGTTCATCGGCATGCTGCTGACCAGCCTGCTGCTAGGGCTTGGGACCACCGGGGAGGTGCGGCTGAAGCTGATCCTGCTGATCCAGTACATCCTGCCGATGTTCGCCCTGGTGCTTGGGCAGCAGTTCGGCGGGCGTGAGGATGCCCTGATGCTGGTGGCGCGCGCAGCCCTTTTGGTGCTGCTGGCGATCGTGCCGCTGCAGCTGCTGGCTACGTTGCTGGCGCGGGAGGTCTTGCTTTCCCCATCGGTTTTCTTGTTCAGCATTTATCAGCACCTGCAGTACGTGTCCTTGTTGTTCGTCGCGGCTTATGTGTTGGCACTCTTCAATTTATGGGGGCGGACTGGTTTTAACAGTTACTTGCTGGGCTTGACGTTTGCAATGGGTGGCTATGTGGTGCTGTCTTGGTCCTTGCTGTCAGGGTTATTGTTTATTCTTGGATTATTGCTATTCCTGCTTCAGAAATCGCTCAAGGCAAGATATGTTTTATGGCTCCCAGCGTTGGCTTTGTGCGGTGCATTACTGGCTTTGGGATATGTACAGGCTCTGATAAGCACTGATATGCCGTCGCCACTCTCGGCTTCAGCTGATCTTTCGATGCAGGTTCTTGAGAGGCGGGTCGGTTATCAAGAACGGTGGACGTTCTACATCGAAGGTATCACCGGCAGTTGGGCCAGTGCCATGTTCGGGCATGCCCGGTCGCCAGCGCGTGATTTGTATCCGAGTGCACTGAATTATTACCTCGACTTTGCCTACAACTTCGGCCTGCTCGGGTTGCTGCCGCTCTTGCTGCTGGCGCTTTACAGCCTGATCGCGGTTCTACGGCGCTGGCGTACGTTCTGGGGCAGCACACCGGCCTTGGGGCTGGTGCTGGTGGTCATCTTCATGCTCACACTCGACAGTGCCTTCAAGGTTGGTCTGCGCCAGCCTTACTCCGGCGTGATCATGTTCTTCCTCTGGGGGATGCTGCTGTCGCAGATTGCGCGGCCTGCGGCTTTCAATGAAAAGGATGTCTGAGGGATTTATGCGCTGGGAAGTTCTGGTCAAGGCCGTGTGGCTTTTGGTGTTTACCCTGATTGCACTGATTGGCGGCTGTGCGCTGGTCGAGTACCAGGGCAGCGCCTGGGTCTACCTGCTGTTCACGATGCTTTCAACAGCAGTGCTGTTCTTCGGCTTTGGTCGTGGCGCGATCTTTTTTGATGCGTTTATCGGTGTTCTGTTGTGGATCGGCTTCTGGTTGAAGTTCAGTGTCAGAACGGTGTTTTCCGACGGGCGATTCAATATTTCCGTGGGTAATTTCGACGGAACTCCTGCGTCGCTGGACAAGGCTTTGCTGGTGGTGAATTGTGCCCTGGCGGCCATTCTCTTAGCACGCTGGATGCGCCAGCGTTGGGTCTTCCGCTATCCGGATTCGCTGCCGCAGATTGCTTACACCGGCTTGTTCGCCTTTTACAGGAGATACCGTATCGCGGTGCTGGTCGGATTTGTTCTGACGGTACTTATGGTATGTCTGTCAAATGCGTGGTTTGGCATTTACCAGCGCGGTCAGATCGCACGAGTCAACCTGCCTATGGGGCTCAATGGCGTCTACGCTTGGATGCTGATGTTCGGGATGGCTTCGGTGTCGGCGATCGTGCTGCGTTTCGAGTTCGAGCTCAATCGCGAGCGCTACTGGATCGCGATCAGCATCGCCTTGCTGGAGACGGCGTTGTCGAACATTTCGCTGTGGAGCCGTGGAATGATCCTCAATAGCTCATCTCTGCTCTACGGCGCCGTTGCCCAGTTCAGACGCAGCGAGCCGCGGCTTCGAATGGGGCTGGCGACCTTTGTGCTGTTGGCTTTTGTTGGCTTTTTCGTGGTGTCCGTGCTTTCAGTCAACTTGCTACGCGCGAATGCGTTTTATGACGCTCATCCCGATATCGCAACCGGTGAGGCGGTCAGCGAGCAGACCACGTTGCTGTTCCTGGATCGGTGGGTGGGCATCGAGGGGGTGATGGCGGTTGTTGGCTCAGAACGTACCGGTTGGGGCGTTTTCGGCGATGCGTTGGCCGAACGTTTCGATACCTCGGCTAATGCGTTCTATGACCAGCATTTCGTGGAGTCGGCCTATGACAATACGCGCGAGGGTGGAACGCATTTCATTTCTTTGCCGGGCTATATCGCATTTCTGTATTACCCAGGCTCCCCGCTTTTCTTGTTTGTCGCGGTATTTGTATTTTCCGTTGGCGCGGCGTTGATCGAGTATTTCGTTTATCGGTTCGGCGGAAAAAATCTCGTTCTCTGTGCTTTGATCGCTCAGGTGGTCGCGTTCCGCTATACCAGTTTTGGTTACGTGCCAATGCAGAGCTATCTGCTGTTTGGGTCGATTCTGCTGAATGTCCTGATTCTGTATTTTTCTGATAGGCTCCTACGTTTTTTCTACAGGCCTTGAGACTCCGAGAGGGTTTTTTATTCATGGCTCGAATTCTGGTTCTTGGCGTCACCGGCATGCTTGGCAATGCTGTCTTTCGCGTCTTTTCAGAGGATGCCACACATGAAACTTGGGGCACGTTGCGCAGCGCCGCGGCACTGCGTCATTTTGCTGCGGACAGCCATGCCCGCCTGCTGTGCGGGGTGGATGTTCTCGATCAGGATGCGCTGACTGCGGTGATGGCCAAAGTACGGCCGGATGTGGTGATCAACTGCGTCGGCCTGATCAAGCAGTTGGCCGATGCCAAGGACCCGCTCACCGCGCTGCCGATCAATGCCATGCTGCCGCACCGGCTGGCACGGCTTTGCGAGCTGGGCGGCGCGCGGCTGATCCATGTCAGCACCGACTGTGTGTTCTCCGGGCGCAAGGGCCTGTACCAGGAGAGCGATCTGTCGGATGCCGAGGATCTCTACGGCAAGTCCAAATACATCGGCGAGCTGCACGATCTGCCGCATGCCATCACCCTGCGCACCTCGATCATCGGCCATGAGCTGGGTTCGAGCCACGCACTGGTGGACTGGTTCCTGGCGCAGCAGGGCAGCGTCAGGGGCTTCACCAAGGCGGTCTTCTCCGGCCTGCCGACGGTGGAGCTGGCGCGGGTGATGAAGGACTTTGTGCTTGCGCACCCGCAGCTCAATGGCCTGTATCATGTCGCCACCGAGCCGATCGACAAGTTCCGGCTGCTCAGCCTGGTGGCGGCGCAGTACGGCAAGTCGATCGAGATTCGTCCGGATGATGCATTGGTGATCGACCGTTCGCTGGAGGGCTCGCGCTTCCGGGCGGCCACCGGCTATGTAGCGCCGGACTGGGTCGAGCTGGTGCGGCGTATGCACGAGCAGCGCGGCTAGTTTCCTAGTCCGGCCGATGGCCGGGGGTTTCATGCTCTTTTCGGTCCTTTCCCGAAAGGGAGAGGGCAGGTTTATTCAGCCCTAGGGCCGCGTTCACGTTCAGGAAGGTTCTATGTTCGACAACAAGGTATTGATGATCACCGGGGGCACCGGTTCCTTCGGTCACACAGTGCTCAGGCGTTTCCTCGATACCGACGTGCGCGAGATCCGCATATTCTCCCGTGACGAGAAGAAACAGGAAGACATGCGTATCGCCCTGGCCAACGACAAGGTTAAGTTCTATATCGGCGACGTGCGCGACTACGACAGCCTCAAGCAGGCCATGGTCGGCGTCGACTACATCTTCCATGCCGCGGCGCTCAAGCAGGTGCCATCCTGCGAGTTCTATCCGATGGAGGCCGTGCGCACCAACGTCAACGGCACCGAGAACGTGCTCAATGCGGCCATCGCCAGCGGCGTGAAGCGTGTGGTGGTGCTGTCCACCGACAAGGCGGTGTATCCGATCAACGCCATGGGTATCTCCAAGGCCATGGCCGAGAAGCTGATGGTGGCCAAGTCGCGGATGATCCCCGAGGGCGGCACCGTGGTCTGCGCCACGCGCTACGGCAACGTGATGGCCTCACGCGGCTCGGTGATCCCGCTGTTCATCGACCAGCTGCGCGCCGGCGAGCCGCTGACTGTCACCGATCCGCAGATGACGCGTTTCCTGATGTCGCTGGAGGATTCGGTTGACCTGGTGCTGCATGCCTTCGAGCATGGCCAGCAGGGCGACCTGTTCGTGCAGAAGGCGCCGGCCTCCACCGTCGGCGAGCTGGCTCAGGCGCTCAAGGAGCTGTTCGGCTACGACAACCCGGTGCGGGTGATCGGCACCCGCCACGGCGAGAAGCTCTACGAATCGCTGGTCTCCCGCGAGGAAATGGCCAAGGCCGAGGACATGGGCCGCTACTACCGCATCCCGGCCGACAACCGCGACCTGAACTACAAAAAGTACTTCGTCGAGGGCGAGGAGAAGATCTCCGAGCTGGACGATTACACCTCGCACAATACCAAGCGCCTGGACGTGGCCGGCATCAAGCAGCTGCTGCTCAAACTCGACTACATCAAGGAGCAGCTCGATGCTTAAGGTCATGACCCTGGTCGGCACCCGTCCGGAGCTGATCAAGATGAGCCGGGTGATTGCCGAGCTCGACCGCCAGGTCAACCACGTGCTGGTGCACTCCGGGCAGAACTACGACTACGAGCTGAACCAGGTGTTCTTCGACGACCTAGAGATCCGCAAGCCCGATCACTTCCTCGGTGCCGCCGGCGACACCGCCGCGCAGACCATCGCCGAGGTGATCGCCAAGGCTGATGCGGTGTTCGAGCTGGAAAGGCCGGACGCGTTGCTGCTCTACGGGGACACCAACACCTGCCTGGCAGTGATCGCCGCCAAGCGCCGCAAGATTCCGGTGTTCCACATGGAGGCGGGCAACCGCTGCTTCGACCAGCGCGTGCCGGAGGAGCTCAACCGCAAGGTGCTCGATCACCTCTCCGACATCAACCTGGTGCTCACCGAGCATGCCCGTCGCTACCTGATCGCCGAGGGCATCCGTCCCGAGACCATCATCAAGACCGGCTCGCACATGCACGAGGTGCTCGACTACTACCGGCCGAAGATCGAGGCCTCCGACGTGCTGGCCCGCGAGGGGTTGGAGGCGGGCAGGTTCTTCATCGTCAGCACCCACCGCGAAGAGAACGTCGATACTCCGGACAACCTGCGCGACCTGCTAGACACCCTGCGCGCGCTGGCCGACGAGTACGGCTTCCCGCTGATCGTCTCGACCCATCCGCGCACCCGCAAGCGCCTGGAGGCGCTGGGCGAGTCGCTGGAGCATCCGCTGATCCGCTTCGTAAAGCCGTTCGGCCTGCTCGACTACATCAAGCTGCAGATGAACGCCTTCTGCGTGCTTTCCGACAGCGGCACCATCACCGAGGAAGCCTCGCTGCTCAACTTGCCGGCGGTGACCCTGCGCAACGCCCATGAACGTCCCGAGGGGATGGACCAGGGCACGCTGATCATGAGCGGGCTGAAGAAGGATTCGGTGCTGGCCGCGGTCAGGGTCATCACCAGCCAGCACCAGACCGGCGCACGGGTGATCCCGCTGGTGCCCGACTACGAAGGCGGCCCGGTGTCGCTGCAGGTGGTGCGGGTGGTGCTCAGCTACACCGACTACGTGAACCGTACCGTCTGGCGCAAGGACTGAGCATGCGTGTCCTGCTCACCGGTGCCAGCGGTTTCGTTGGCCGTGCCGTGCAGGCGCGGCTGCTGGCAGATGGCGTGCATGCGCTGCGTTGCGCTCAACGCCAACTGCCTGCTTCACCTGTTGCCGTTGCCGAGTTCTGTCTGGCCCCGTCGCTGGGGCCGGATGCCGACTGGTCGCAGGCGCTGGCCGGTGTCGATGCGGTGATCCACTGTGCGGCCCGCGTGCACGTGATGCACGAGCAGGCCGCCGATCCGCTGGCCGAGTTTCGCCGGGTCAACGTCGAGGGCACCCTGCGCCTGGCGCGCCAGGCGGTGGCGGCGGGCGTGCGGCGTTTGGTGTTCGTCAGCTCGATCAAGGTCAACGGCGAGCAGACCCCTCCTGGCCAGCCCTTCCGCGCCGACGATGCGCCGCAGGCCTGCGATCCCTACGGGATTTCAAAGCGCGAGGCCGAAGAGGCCCTGCTGGCGCTGGGTGCAGAGAGCGGCCTGGAAGTGGTCATCGTCCGCCCGCCGCTGATCTACGGACCGGGCGTCAAGGCCAATTTCCTCAGCATGCTGCGCTGGCTGAACCGGGGCGTGCCGCTGCCGCTGGGGGCGATCGACAACCGCCGCAGCCTGGTGGCGCTGGACAATCTGGTCGATCTGCTGGTGCTCTGCCTGAGTCACCCGGCAGCCAGCGGTCAGCGCTTTCTGGTCAGTGATGGTGAAGATCTTTCCACCACCGAGCTGCTGTGCCGGCTGGGCCAGGCGCTCGGGCGTCCGGCGCGGCTGCTGCCGCTGCCGCAGGCCTGGATCGAATCGGGCGCGCGCCTGCTCGGCCGGCAGAGCCTGAGCCAGCGCCTGTGCGGCTCGCTGCAGGTGAACATCGACAAGACCCGTGATCTGCTGGGCTGGACGCCGCCGCAGACGGTGGATCAGGCGCTGGCCCGGACGGCCGCGCATTTTCTGGAAAACCAACGCCCATGACTGCTTTGCTAATCATTTCGCTGGCCGTGCTGGCCTGGTTCCTCACAGCGCTACTGCGCCGCTATGCGCTGGCGCGCAGCCTGCTCGACATTCCTAATTCGCGCAGTTCGCACAGCCTACCGACGCCGCGCGGCGGCGGGGTGGCTATCGTCGTCGCCTTTTTGCTCGGGCTGTGTGTGGCCTTCTTCACTGGACTTGGCATTGCTGCCGAACTGTTCTATGCGTTGCTCGGCGCTGGGCTGAGCATCGCGCTGCTGGGCTTTCTCGATGATCACGGCCATATCGCTGCGCGCTGGCGTCTGCTTGGGCACTTTCTTGCAGCGGCCTGGGCGCTTTACTGGCTCGGCGGGCTGCCGCCGTTGGAGTTATTCGGCGGGCTGCTGCAGTTGAGTTGGTTCGGTCATGTGTTGGCGGCCTTTTATCTGGTCTGGTTGCTTAATCTCTACAACTTCATGGATGGCATTGATGGCATCGCCAGCGTCGAGGCGATCTGTGTTTGCCTCGGAGCCGGCATTTTGTATCTGCTGCTGGCCGCTCCAGCGGCGGCAGTACTATCGGTGCTGATGCTTGCAGCTTCAGTCCTCGGCTTTCTGATTTGGAACTTCCCGCCAGCACGTATTTTTATGGGCGATGCCGGAAGCGGTTTCCTCGGCATAGCGCTGGGTATCCTCTCGCTCCATGCGGGGTGGGCCGACCCTGTGCTGCTCTGGGCCTGGTTGATTCTGCTGGGGGTATTCATTGTCGATGCCACCCTGACCCTGATGCGCCGCCTGTTGCGCGGAGAGCGTGTCTATGAGGCCCATCGCAGTCACGCCTATCAGTATGCCTCCCGACGTTTGGGGCGCCACCTGCCAGTGACGGTGAGCGTCGTGATCCTGAATCTTGTCTGGCTTTTGCCCTTGGCGATATCTGTGGCCCTTGGCTGGCTGGATGGCCTCGTAGGGGTGGTGATTGCCTATGTTCCGTTGCTGGCGCTGGCCTGGTTTCTGTGCGCCGGCAAAGCCGAGGTGGTCGCTGATGCTTGAGGTGTTGAGGCTGCGCCTGTTGCGGATGGGGCGTGGGCAGAAGCGTCTGCTGCAGGTTGTGGCGGATGTGTTATTGATCTGGCTGGCATTGCTCATGGCCTTCATGCTGCGCTTGGGCTGGGATGATCTGCCGCGCTGGGACAGCGGTTTTCTCTGGTTGTTTTTCTTTGCACCGCTCACGGCATTGCCCTTTCTTGTGCGGATGGGACTCTATCGAGCGGTGTTGCGCTATATCGGTAACGAGGCGCTGCTGACCATTTTCAAGGCGGTCAGCCTTGGAGTGCTCTTGTTCGCGGTGGTGTTGTTTGCCTTCAACAACGAGTTCCTCATTCCGCGCTCGGTTATCTTCAGCTACTGGTGGTTGTGCCTGGTGTTCCTGGGCGGGCTGCGGTTGGTGCTGCGTCAATTTTTTCTGGGCGACTGGTTCTTTTCTGACCAGCATCCACGTGCGCGAGCAGATATACCCAGAGTGGCCATCTATGGCGCGGGTGCTGCAGGTAATCAGCTGTTAGCGGCGCTACGCCAACAGCATTCCGTACTCCCGATTGCCTTTATTGATGACGACCCGACCCTGCATAAGCGAGTCATCGCTGGCTTACGGGTTTACGCTCCGGCGGATGTTGAGGCGATGGTTGGCGAATTGGGTGTGAGCGAGATCCTGCTCGCTTTAACCTCAGTATCCAGGGGGCGCCGCCGAGAGATTCTCGAGCAGCTGGAACCCTTGCCAGTGCATGTCCGCTCTATTCCGGGAATCGTGGATATCGCTGCGGGGCGTGTCAGTGTCGCGGACTTGCAGGAGGTCGATATCGCCGATCTGCTTGGCCGTGATGCGGTTGAGCCTCGGGTAGACCTGCTGAATCGTTGCATCGAACGGCAGGTCGTAATGGTGACGGGGGCGGGCGGCTCGATTGGCTCGGAACTGTGTCGGCAGATACTGCTGGGGCATCCGCAGACGCTGCTGCTGTTCGAGCACTGTGAGTTCAACCTCTATGCCATCCATGCCGAATTAGAGCAGCAACTCAAGCACCAAGCTTTGTCGGTTGAACTTGTGCCCATCTTGGGTTCAGTTCAGGACTTCGCTCATCTGCGTAAGGTGATGCGTCTGTGGCGGGTGGATACTATTTACCACGCGGCGGCCTACAAGCATGTACCTATGGTTGAGCACAATGTGGTTGAAGGTGTGCATAACAATGTCATGGGTACCTTGAATGCGGCTCGGGCCGCCATCGAGGCGGCGGCTGCCAATTTCGTGCTTATCAGCACCGACAAGGCGGTTCGCCCCACCAATGTGATGGGGGCTACCAAGCGCTTGGCTGAGATGGTGCTTCAGGCGTTCGCCCGGGAAGCCGAGCTCGTCGGTCTTGATGGAGATACTGTGCCGATGCGTACGCGCTTCACCATGGTGCGCTTCGGCAATGTCTTGGGGTCGTCGGGCTCTGTGATTCCGTTGTTCCGCCAACAGATTGCTCGAGGTGGCCCCGTGACGGTGACTCATCCGAACATCACGCGTTACTTTATGACCATCCCTGAAGCCGCGCAGCTGGTGATTCAGGCCGGTAGCCTCGGTGAGGGTGGGGATGTCTTTGTCCTCGATATGGGCGAGTCGGTGAAAATCGTTGATCTGGCTCGGAGGATGATTCAGCTTACTGGACTTTCCGTGCGTGATGAGAGTAACCCGGATGGCGACATTTCCATCGAGTTCACTGGCCTTCGCCCTGGTGAGAAGCTCTACGAGGAGTTATTGATCGGTGACAAGGTCAGTGCTACCGAACACCCCAAGATTATGCGTGCCTATGAGGAAATGCTTGCTTGGCCAGAGCTTCAAGCGCTCCTGAAACAGCTGGAAGCGGCGTGTGTTACTGATGACTGCGAGCGAATCCGCAGGCTGCTGCGCACCGGTGTCAAGGGCTATGTGCCGGAGAGCGGGATCGTAGACTGGCAGCATTGCAGGCGTTTGGGTTGAGCCCGGACTAGCACCGTCCTTCAACTGTCCGGCAGGTTCGCCAGCCAGTCGCGCCAGCGGATGCGTTCATCACGCACCAACCAGCCATCCTGCGCGGCGAAACCTTCCGACAGCCATAGGCCGCGGGTGCTGGCCGCGACCAGTTCGCCCCGGCGCAGGGTGCACAGCTCGCCCGTGGGCAGGCCGTTGTTCAGTGGCAGCAGGTAGATGTCCGGGCGGCGTCGCTCCAGCCGGGCCACCAGTTCACCGTCTTCCAGGCGTTCGTCGACATGGAACAGGCTGGGCTGGCGGCAGTCCTTCGGCAGCTCAAGACGCAGGTCGTAGACCAGCTGCAGCGAGGCGGTGGGCAGGTGCACATAGGCGCGCGGCCGCTCCATCAGCATCAGATTGCCGCACTGCACCGGCCGCGCCGCGCCGGACAGCGGGCTGAGGCGGAAGTGGCTGTCCTCGTGGTAGCGCAGCGGGTAGGGGGTCGGCAGCCAGGTGTCGGCATAGCGCCCGCCCAGCCAGCTGCCGCCGTTCTCGATCAGGCATTCTTCGGCGACTTCCTGGATCGCGGTGAGCAGGGGCAGGTTCAGTTCGTGGGCCGGTACGTAGCCGGAAATCAGCTTGAGCACGGTGTCGCCGCGATCCGGGCGCTGCTGGCGCACCAGCAGCCAGTGGTCGCGGCCCTGCCAGGCCATGGTCAGGCGCACCGATACGCCCAGGTTGGCCAGCT
>Ga0247725_1000367_pt1 | contig 36753 bp, 58 predicted proteins | sample OKSTACKMCFT3sol_FD_183021 | JGI IMG/M metagenome (GOLD analysis project Ga0247725, IMG submission 183021) | Subsurface sediment microbial communities from gas well in Oklahoma, United States - OK STACK MC-FT3-sol | ecosystem: Environmental > Terrestrial > Deep subsurface > Rock core/Sediment...
GTCCAGATCACGATCTTGGGAGTGCACCAGGGCCAGGTTCGTATTGGCATCGTTGCGCCGAAGGACATCGAGGTGCATCGTGAGGAGGTGTTCAATCGAATTCGCGAGCAGATCGGCGCGGAGGCTGTAGATGCGTAGCCTCTCTCTTGCGTTAGTGGCTATGTCGCTTGGAGGATGCAGCGCCGCCTGGCTGCAGGAGCCAAGCGAATCTGTGAAGTCGCTAGTGCACGACCTGACCCTGCAAGGGTTCACCTGTAGCGCTTCCGCCAACTCGATCAACTGCCTGCAGGACATCCCTTACAAGTCATACCCACCGAGCAAGTGCGATGCCGACGCAGGTGTGTGTGTACGCCAAGCGGCCCAGTACTATTCAAACGCCTACGTTATTCGTCAAACCCCTGCTGGCCGGCCGCACATTCAGCACCAGCTCGTACAAGTGCCTCCACCTCCTGAGCCCAAGAAAGGCGATGAAGATGTGCCACGGGACAAAGCTGATCCATCACCAAGGGGCTAACCAGCTCCTTGAATAAACGGCCATCCATCTGTGGGCTTGAACGGCACCATATGACCTGAAGTGCACCTGTAGATCGTTGGCGAAAACCCAAGCTCCCTCGAATGCTCTGCAGCCTCAAAAGGGTTCTGCGTTCTCGGAAGTTCATGAAGATCAATCTCGGTACCCAGCTGAGTCCACAAGACGAAATAACGTTCGGGTGGCTGTGGGATGCCTTTCCGTAAGGGCAGTGGTGCACCGTACTGCATCATCAGACAAGATCTAGGGAACCGGGCCAGAGGTTTAGCCATTTCCATCCGGGCAGTGTGATTGACCAGGCGGTGAAATGAATCAAAGCTCATCTTGCCGAAAGCAAACTCTTCCAGCTTGGCGATGTTCCGCAGCTCATCATCAGGGATGAACCACGATATTTCGCTTTCCCCATCCCCTTCGTATGGAAGCGGGTACCCAAAGCGGAGCCTCCGGCCGACATACCAAACTGAGTTTCGCTGTGCGAAATGAAGCTGGGCCCGCCTCGTTCCACCGGCGAGGGTGCAGATAATCTCTTGCTCGACATTTTCTCCTTGCTGGATTTGCACCCAGCCTTGGGGCAGGCCCAAGACAGCTTTGTTGCAGTCGAGCCTTTGGGAAAGTACCGACTCGAATATTTCGAATACCTGGTTCAGCATCTGCCACCTATTGGTCGTCTGCATTCATTGCAAAATGGTTATCGAGCGCGCGTGATGCGGTCGCCCGTGCTACTGAGTCGGTTGAAGTTTTCACAATGGTCTGCAATGCAGCGACCAATGCGGTCATTTCCTCTGCGGCCCCCTGTAGGGCTTCATCAACTCCTTCCGCACGTGCAGTGCGGACCAAGGCTACGATCGGACTGACATCGTAATCGTCAGGCAGTCCAAGGCCCGTGGCATCCCCAACAAACTTAATTGGATCGAACATGGGTCTCTCTTTTGAGGACCGCCCCGCAGGGCGGTCAATTCGGTCAAATGCCCTGTGGCATCTCTTCACCGCCGAGAGCAGTGAGTAGCGCCGGTACCATCTGGAGCAGGGTTTTCATCATCAGTACGAGCGAAGCTGAGAACTGGCCGGCTGCGTCATCACCACCATCCTGAACAGCCTGATCCTGCAAAAGGTCTTCGAAGCGGAGTCGTTTGACGGTCAGGGTATCGTCTAGAACGAAGGAGCACTTGTCCTGGTATGCAAGGTTCAGTTCGCGCACCAGCATCCCGGAGGCGATGTGCGCGGTGATCGTCTCGGACGTCAGATCCTGGTTCTTCGCGTTGATTGAGCCACCTTCTTCGCTGGTGTCCTCGAGGCGAGCATCAGAAAGGATGAAGAAGTCTTCTGCGGCCTGGCCTGTCTTAACCCAGTCGGTAAGAGTGGCGGATGGTGAAATCTTGGTGCTGACAGGCCTGACCGGCAATGAACCGACGCATTCGCGCAGAGTAGAAAGAATGCTCTCAGCAGCCGACGCTGATGCTTTGTTAACGAAGATCAGCCCTTCTGTTGGTGCAATAGCCGCATAGACTGAACGCCTGCGAATGTACGCATGGGGTAGGAGTGACTGAATGATCTCGTCCTTCAGTTGATCCCGTTCCTTCTTGTAGACCGTGCGCGATTGGCTGGCCTCGATCTCATCGACCTTATCCTTGAGTTCATCGCGAACAACGCTTCCGGGCAGGATCCGCTCGTTTGTGCGGAGACAGACCAGTAGATACCCACCTGCAGCGACCACTAACGGGCCGTTCTTGTCATTGCCAAACGGAGGAAGGAAGCCTACCGCGGTCAACTCTTGGCTTTCTGGCTTACGAGCTGGCTTCTTTTTGATGGCCTCCTCGAGCGCCACGGCATCGATCATGAAATCTGACGAAGTAATTCGGTAAGCGCGGAATTGGTTGAAGAACATGTGGCTGGTGTCCTCGTAGGGTGAGGCCTCCAGCGTAACTAGCTGCCCAGCTGGTTCAACTGAAAAGCAGCCCGTCGAGGATGCTTCGACATTCAGATTTTGGGTTGCTGGGTCCTGCCCACCCCCGAACAATCACTAGGTGATCGGGGGACGTAATGGATCAGACTAAGCAGATTTTGAAGCGCGTGGAGGAGTGCTTGGGCTTGGCCCGGAAGCACTATGGAATAGAGCTCCCTTGGATCGATGTGCTCTTTGATTTGTCAGGCGACACTGCTGGCTTTTACTGCTCTAGGGGGGACAAGAAGTGGTTCCGTTTTAACCGGGGCCTCATCGAACACCACCTTGAAGACTTCCTGGTCGACACTGTGCCGCATGAAGTCAGCCACTACGTCACAAGGACTATCTGGGGGCGCAAGGTCAAGTCACACGGCAAGGAGTGGAAGTCGGTGATGAGAGACGTCTTCAAGCTCGAACCGACGCGTTGCCACTCTCTCGACACAAGCGCCCTGAAGGTTACCTATGAGTACACCTGTGGGTGCCCTGGGCATGTACACAAGCTCTCCAAGCGGCAACATCTAAAGGCCCAGCGTTACCTGTCCACCTATTGCCGGCGCTGTAAGGCCCATGTCTCATTCAGGGCCGAGGTTGGTCCGAGTAAAAATCCACTGCCCATAGTCGAAAAGCTATTTGTCAGCACTGGCGGACGCGCGCTGTCGACCGATGACCTCAACCGTGTGAGGAAAATCATCAGCACCTGCGAGGTCAAGTCGGTAGTGGCTGACAGCGTGATGAGCCACCGAGATTGTGAGGTCTTGGCCAGGCAGCTTGGATGGGCGCGCAACTTGATTGAACGGCATGATCGACCGAACACTCTCCCGAGCAATGTTTCCCATGCTGTGCTGTTCGAGAAGCATGGCTGCGATCGGCATATGCGGATGGCCAAGGCTTACGAGGCCCGGGGCGTGATCGTGCGAGTGATCAAAGAGGCTGTTACTAAGATAGCCAGCTGACCTCACCTCTTTCCGACACTCTTGCGCTTGGAAGCTGCAGCCAGACGTTCGCGAACATAGCCAACTGCGACCTCAGGTAGAGTGGCGATCGGGCCAAATCGGAAACCAGGTTTGCGCAAGCCGAACTCTCCGTCCTCCGATTCGTAGATCTCGGTGTGACCAGTGCTGAGAGCCATGTCGATCAGGTTACGCCAGGTAGTGTTCCCAAGCTTGAAGGCCCGATCGTCAACAACCATTTGACCGAGAATCACCTCTGGAGATCCGCTTGGGCATGGCAGCGCCTGCACTGCTTCTCGCATATCAGAGGTTGGGCTGTTGATGCCGGCAAAAATTGGAAGGCTCACGCCCAGATTGAGGGATAACTGTGGGTTAGGTTTCATAATGTGCTCCTGTTAGTGGAGCACAGTGGAACCCCTTCGGGACCGTGCCAGTAGATCTATTTTGAAGCAGCTATCTCTTCGAGCTGCTCGAGGAGCTCAAGGGTCTGATCCGTTGAATGCTCTCGGCCGTATCCTGCCAAGAAAGCCTTGATCAGACGTTGCAGGAGCGCGGATCCAGAATGGTTGTGGAGAACCGTTTGGAGGCAATACTGCTCCAGGTCGACAGGCGATAGGTCAGAAAAGGCTTCAGGAGTGACCACCTGGGCCAGATCGGTCAGAAGAATCCTCAGGATGTGGTCAGGTTTGGTAAGTGCACCAGCAGCCTGATTCTCGCCAGCTGAGCAAAAGGAAAGCGCCCTGCCGGCCGCCGGTGATGCTGGAAGGTTCTCCAGCTCTTTCAGAACTGCTGCAACAGCAGGGGACATGTTGGCCTGCACTTTGGGCTCCATTGCGTACAACCAAATTCTACCACGTCGAATGTCCAGATTAGGGCCGCGACGATGACGCCAAATTCGACAGGTATTCGAGTAGTTCGCGGGCTCGTGTTGGCTGGGCGTTACAACTGCAGAGGGGTAGATTCAAAGCGCCAGCGGGCTACTTTGATCAGCCTGCAGATCTCGAACTATTACTCGATAGGGGCATTTCGATGAAAACGCTGTTCAGTCGTGAACCATGGTGGGCTAAAGCACCGCTTCCAGGCCAGGCGGATCTGGAGCTGGAGTGGGGCTATCTTGTGATCTACCAGATGGATGGAGGGTTTGAGTTCGAATTCGACCAGACTCGGCCTAGCGTCGAGGAAATTGTTAACCGAAAGGGTTGTAGGATTTCAGGCCGATCCTTTGATGCTCCAGGCTCTGGTCATGTCGAATAAACCTACCAGAGCCAAACAGCCATTCATTAGTGGCAGCGTTGCGGGGAGAAGGGGCTGATCGCTACATCGGAAGTGATACGGCTCGACCAGCGCCGGCGAGTAACGCCAAGCTTCCCATCTGCGACATCCACCTCCCCAGTGATGAAGTCGAGAGGAGGGATATCCAATTTCTGGGCCATCGCGCGAATGCACGCCGGGTCGATTTCTTCAGTCCAGCGCGCATTGCCATTCGGTGTGTAACGGACAATGCGAATCATGGCTTCGCTCGAGACAATGACTTCGGCCCACTGCGTCTTCGGCCAATCTTGCTGCTGTATCAGCATCCCTTGGTTCGGACGCAATACCGGTTCCGCGGGATTCACGCTCATAGGGATAGCTCGCTCAGTACTGTGCATTGGGGTGATCATGTGGATCCTCGCTCATCAGTTGATGGACGAATTGAACCTTTCGATCACGCGTGCCAGTAGGTACTACCGGGCAATGGCTTGGTGTAAATCTGAAATGCACTGATCCATTCTGCCGGGAGTTACTGCATCAGCTTCCGCGCGGACGCCCTGGATCGATTTGAGCTCTTGGGCTGAACCTGGATGTCCAAGATCCTTCGCGACCGAGAGCCAGCAGTAGGCATCAAACTCTCCATCAATCGAGGGGTATTTGCGCAGCAGAAGCCCCAAGGCTAAGTCGTACATCGCCTGACGATCACCGCTCAGTGCCTGAGTTTTTAGGCTTTCTGCTTTCACTTCTGCCTTGACGCCTTGGACAGTGAGCTTCGGTTTGTCCACCGGTTGCAGGAAGCCACGTGCGCCAGCCAGTTCCCGGGCATTGGCTGCACCAGCTATATCTCCCTTCTTATCGAGGGCTTGGCTGAGCAGGAAAGTTGCCTCACTGTCGCCCATTGCCGATGCCTCGGTGAGCAAAGCGATGCCCTTGTCGAGATTGTGGAGACCAGGCGGTGCCAGGTCAGCCAGTAGCATTCCGTACTCACGTTTCGCGCGTTGACTTCCGGTCGAGGCTTTCTCGAACAGCTGCTCGGCGTACTGTCGGTCGGCCTGCACCCCATTCCCAAGCAGGTAGTCCCAGGCAAGCACACGAGTCGCCTCAAGATGGCCGCGGCCGTCCGCAGTCGTCAGGTAGCCGATTGCCCGTGTAATGTCCTTGGGCACGCCAACCCCGTTATGGAAGATCCTGGCCAGCTCATACAGCGCATCGTCATTCCCCATATATGCGGACTGTTCCATCAGCTCAATCATCGTGCCAGTGTCACCTTGAGCCCCGACCCGTCGAGCTTCTTCAAGAGCAAGGTGCGAGGAGTTTGAGGCTTGTTCGGTGGAGAGCTGCTGCGGTGATTCATTCACCGGGAAGGCGATGGCTGTTGAGTAGGTCTCAGGGGTGGCCATCGCGTAGGCCCGGGGAGGCACGCTTGGGGTGGTATGTGCAGCAGCTGTTTTAAGCACAACCTGGCGCGCGGACGATGGGGCTAGCGGGTGAGAGGGCTCGTCAAACGGATTGCCCTGGTTGGCTGGCGGAGTGGAACAGCCGGCGAGAGTTACGCCGGCAATAAACGATAGGGTGGCGGCAATACGAGTCATCTGCGGATCCATTGGTGCATATCCAAAAAGGATTGCAGATCACTGCAGTTGGCCCAAGCGAAACCGGGTTCTTCAACTGTAGGCAGGCATTGCCCCTGTGGTTCAGCTGCGGCGCAAATGCTTCAAGCTCTGATGGCGTGCCCACCAGTCGTTGCCGATGCGCTCAGGAAGATCAGAGCTACACGCACGTAGATCATCAATTGTTAGGGTGCGGGTGAAACGCCGATCAGTGGAGGCATGAGCGGCCGTGTTTCCTCCATGGGGTGGGCAGAGCCAACTGAACAGCCGTGCTGCATTGTGGAAATGCAGCGTGCGCGAGTAACCCAGGGCCGGGCCTATGTGAATTCCAGCAATAAGGGGGCGATCGCGCGGAGGAATGCTTGCGATCAGCACTGCGAGGGGGGATAGACGGCATTGCCGTTGATCATTATCCGGAACTCTCCCGGTCCGTATGAACTCTTGCTGTGCTCTAGGATTGGTGGCTAGGAGGTGGATTGATCTGCTTGTCAGTCGCATGGCTGGCTCCAAAGTGATGGTGCCAGTTTACGGACCGATCAACGTGCCACCAGCTATCGACCCATGCTTCTGCAGTGCTGTTCCCAGCTACCTATCAGGTCGTCCAGCCCCCGCTTTTCCACCAAGAAGCCATGGAACTTATTCATGTCTTGGCCGTGGAATGCGAAACCAACTTGCGACGCTGAGCGAATGCCAGCCATCTCATCAGGGGTCGCAATGAAGCTGGCCAGGACGAAGTTACCGCTTTGCTTCGTGCCCTCTACCATTCCGGAAATTGGCAGAAACCGGTCGTTGAGCCGCAAGGAATATTGTCGCGCTTCTGATGCTATCGCCCGGTTGCTGTTGCCAGCGTTGTACAAGGCCGAGACCTTTACGCGGCCCTGAGGAGCGCACGTCATCAGCAGCTTGCCAAGTCCATTGAAAGACTCTTGCTCGCCCTTCAAATAGACCTGGCCCTGGGTGCCCTCGATCTTCCACAAGGATTGCTGAAACCCGAAATTGGCCAGACGTAGAGCCTGGATCTGCTCGCGGTTCAGGATGAGCATTTGGCCGCGGCCAGCTTTCACCATGATGTCAAAAAGGTCAGTGCTGACGCCCATCTCCTCGAGATAAGCGGTTATCGCAGCCGACATTACCTGGCCAACATCAAGGTCCTGGGAGCCTGTGCTATTCCGATAAAAACGGTGAACGCCGAGTTGTGACCCTTGCTGCAGGTACCTGTAATAGCCACCGGCATAGCTGAGCGTACAGACGCTATGACAGATGCCTGGGGCGATTCCATTTCCGCTGGTGCGGCGTCCTACATCCGTGGAAAACCCACTTCTGCGGATTTCTCTCCCGAGCTCGATCCCATCGACCAGATCACCACCATTTGTGTCGAAAAACACGGTACCGCGACCGGATGCCAGCCTGAAGGCCTGCTTCGTCTGTGCGGTGGTGTCACCCGTGATCTCACCAGTGATGAAGATATCGGTGCTGCCCCCGGCCGTGACGCGCGATGTCACCTCGGCAAGTGATGCAACGGGTGAGGAGCATGCGACGATCAGCGCGAGAAATGACAAAAGGCGCAATGTAGGAGCTCTTTGTGTGGCTGAGATTCAGCGCTTGCGGGGAAGAGGAGAGCGCCGCTATTTCCCGGCTGCCAGCAAAGCTCATTCACGCCGGCACCCCGCTGCACCGGTCTCGCTTCTGAACTACAGGGCCGTCGACAGGAGAGGATCAACGCCCTGGCTGCGGAAGGTTTTTCTGCCGCACCCACCTTCCGCTGGGGTGACTGATGTTCTTGGATTACCAGGCGGCCAGTTCAGGTAGATCGTAACGTCTGAAAACCAGCCGGCCGTTTGGATGGGGCTGCTCGAATACGCCTGGACCAGTACGCTCGAGCTTGAAGATCATCGATCCGTCTGCTGCGTAGGCAGTCAGCATGTTCCCGGTTTCCTCCCACCGTTCGATCTTGGCCGACTCTCCGTCAGCCGTGATCATGTGCTCCTGGATGACCGCGATGCCTTTCAGCTGCGTCTGCCCGTTTTGCAGCACCAGCGTGGCTTGGTACGCGCCGGTGTTAGGAGTGCGCAGCCCTGGGGTAATAACACCCAGCGCGTAGCTGGCTCCACAGACCAAGAAGAAGGCGATGAGAGTTGATTTCTTCATCACATGCCTTCCATCCAGTGCAATCCTCGGAACGGAATATCGTCATCGAACGCGCCGTAATCAGGCGCTGGCTGGGCCTGTTGCGGAGCAGGACGCTCCTGGCGCGGAGCTTGTTGCTGCTCACGCTGTGGGGCCGGACGCGATTGGCGTGGAGCGCCGCCTTCATCGCCGCTCGGGCGGCCGCCAAGCAGCTGCATGGTACCCTGCATGTCGACGATGATTTCGGTGGTGTAGCGCTTGATGCCGTCCTTTTCCCACTCGCGGGTCTGCAGCTTGCCTTCGATGTATACCTGCGAGCCCTTGCGCAGATACTCGCCGGCGATCTCGGCGACCTTGCCGAACAGTGATACACGGTGCCACTCAGTCTTCTCGACCTTCTGACCCGTTTGCTTGTCAGTCCACTGCTCGCTGGTCGCAAGACTCAAGTTGGTGACTGCGTTACCGCTCGGCAGGTAACGGGTATCGGGGTCTTGCCCGCAGGTCCCTACCAAAATGACTTTGTTGACGCCTCGTGCCATGTGAAATGTCCTGTCGATTGATGTCAGAGCCCAATAGGCTCTTGATGTGCAGAAATTATGAGCGTGCCCAGGTCGTGCCAGCAGACCCTTGAGCAGGTGTTTCGTCTGCGTTCATTCTCAACCTGATCAGCCGAATGTCAGAGCCAAAATGGCTCTGCCAACTTCATCCAACGCTGCGCGTGAGAGCGCCTTTGACTAGCCGCATTGCTTCGCCAAGTAGCTGTTGCATCGGTGCTGCTGATACGGACTTGAAGACGGGGATTGGGCCAGCACTCGCCTGAACAGCCCCAAGCTGTGCGTGAGCCGAAGCCAGCGCATTCCCTCGGCCTCGCGACATTTTCTCTTTTGCCGCCAGCACGATGGCTGCCTGCAACGTTGCAATCGGCGGAAGGCCTGTGAGCTTGCTGTCCTCGATCGCCTGGTGAGCAATGGACACCGGGACTTGCCCGGACGAAACCATTGCTCGGATATCTGGATTGTTCCAGATGGCGGATAGCGCCCTTACGTTCCGCAGGGACCGGCCTGTAACCTGTGCTATTTCGATATCCATGCAACCTTCGGCGGCGAGGCCGGCGAAGATCTCAGCAACCTGCATCGGTTTACCCGCCTTGATGGCATCTCTGATTCTTTGCAGGTCTTCCTGGCGCGGCTGATGGCCGGTGGCGATGAAGCTACCGGCAAGCTGGATCGCCCGCTGCGGGACCGCCTTAGGGGAATTAGGGGGTGTCATGGTGATGATCCAAACTCAGGCGCGTTCAGTATTCAGAGGACAGCAGCACCAAGGTGCTGCTGCGGTCGTGCTCGGTAATGACATAGACCGGAGTTTTCTTCTCCCCGATGAGATATCGGGACAGCAATCGCCCAGGCGGGCTGCTGTGGAGTGCAACCAGGTTTGCCTGGCGGTCGCAGTCTTCCAGGGCACCAAAGTCTCCTGAACTATGCATCTGCAGTAGTTCAACGCCTGCTACTGCGGCTTCACCAGGCGAATCGAACAGATTGCTGAAGCCGGTGGTCATGCCAGCCTTACCCATGTCGAAACTTACAAAAGGGAGCTGCTCATCAGCTGAAGCGCGATCTTCCACGTGGGACTCCTATGTCGTTGTGTTCAGTGGAGTGGATGATCTTCGGCTCCATGGCGTGCCAGTAGATGGCACGCCATGGTTCAGACAATCATTTTTTGCGCTTGAGCTGATCCTTCAGCTGGGTCGGGACCTGGCGGATGATGAGCTGATCTCGGCTCTCGTCGTACTCGATCTTCGAGCCAAGCAGGTGCCCATCAAAGCTGATCGACAGGCCTTCGGCGCGGCCGGTGAAGCGCTGGAACTGGTTGAGGGTGCGCTTGTCCGCCGGAAATTCCGGGGCCATACCGTAATCCTTGTTGCGGATGTGCTCGTAGAAGGCGCGCGGGCGGTCTTCGTCGATCAGCCCGGACAACTCGTCGAGGGTAATCGGCTCGCCCAGTTTGGCCTGGTTGGTGGCGTAGCCGACCAGGGTCTTGGTCTTCTCGCGGGCCTGTTCTTCGGGCAGATCCTCGCTCTCGACGAAGTCGCTGAAGGCCTTGAGCAGGGTGCGTGTCTCACCCGGGCCGTCGACGCCTTCCTGGCAGCCGATGAAGTCGCGGAAGTAGTCCGAAACCTTCTTGCCGTTCTTGCCCTTGATGAAGGAGATGTACTGCTTGGACTGCTTGTTGTTCTGCCACTCGCTGATGTTGATACGCGCGGCCAGGTGCAGCTGGCCCAGGTCGAGGTGCTTGGCCGGGGTCACGTCCAGCGCCTCGGTCACCGCCACGCCTTCGCTGTGGTGCAGCAGGGCGATGGCCAGGTAGTCAGTCATGCCCTGCTGGTAGTGGGCGAACAGCACGTGGCCGCCGGTGGACAGGTTGGATTCCTCCATCAGCTTCTGCAATTGATCCACGGCCTGGCGGCTTAAGGCCGTGAAGTCCTGCTCGCCGTCGAGGTAGGCCTTGAGCCAACCGCTGAACGGATAGGCGCCGCTGGTTTCATGGAACAGGCCCCAGGCCTTTCCTTGTTTGGCGTTATAGGCCTCGTTCAGATCCGCCATCAGGTTCTCCAGCGCCTGGCTGGCCTGGAGCTCAGTCTCTCGGGCATGGAGTACTGCAGGTGAACCATCGGGTTTTTTATCGATGTGGTGCACGATCACGTGTCGTATGGGCATCTCGCCGCTCCTTGTGTTGTCGCTCACAGTCATCTGCAAACGTGCTCGGATCGTCAACTCAAAACCTTCGTGCCAGTAGGTGGTGAAGGCATAGAGCGGAAGTTCGCGAGGGGAATTTGGGTTGCTCGGCCAGGGCGTGCCAATAGAGTGGGAGGCTGTCAAACGGCCGGAGGCCAATGGCCAATGGCCGGATTTACTCGTCGCGATTTCTTGAAGGGCCTATGTGCTGCCGGCTTCATGGGTGTGGCAGCACCAGCTCTGGCATCACAGCGCCGGCGACAAGATTGGCGAGCAGTAGTGCTCAATCGCGATCGCTGGCTGCATTTATATCGACCGGCTACCAAAGAGACGGTCCGTGTTTACTACTACCGCCGCAATCACCCAGCCGGCCGGCGGTGGCAGGCGAAACCCTATCTTCAGATCTGCAAGATTCTCCGGGACGTCGAGTACGACAAGAGCATCAGGATGAGCCCCAAGCTCATCGACTTGCTCTACATAATTCAGGCCTACCTCAAAGCCAACGGTAAGCCGTACATCATCCATATCACGTCTGGATATCGGACCCCGGAGCACAACAAACGCTTGCGTGGTGCTGCGAGCAACTCCTTGCACATGCAGGGACTGGCGGCCGATATCACCGTGCCCGGGATACCCGTCAGTGAGCTGTCGAAGCTGGTGAAGGCGATCGGAGTAGGGGGAGTTGGCATCTACCCCCGCAAGAACTTTGTACACGTCGACGTGGGCCGGGTCAGAACCTGGACAGGTGGACTCTTCGATCATGATGAGGCGTTGTTCGCCGGCGAGGGCGCATCCTTCGCAGGCGATGAGCATGACGATGAAGACCTTGATCTGGCATCGATAGGCCTGGCTGACAACTACCTTCCTCAACGCCTGGCCTGAATCAGGTTCGAATCTGCTCACCTCAACTGACGCAATTCATGCACGCAAAAAAAAGCTGGACTCCAAGGCGGTGGAGTCCAGCAAGTAGTGATACTGATAAGCCGTTCATCATCGGTAGCCATCCGATGAATGAATAGTAACGAACCGCCTGTAAGGGTTCATCTGAAAACCCCCTCGCCAAATCATCTCCCGAATCACCATTGAGCATTGACCAAAAAAACAAGCCCGGCATAAGCCGGGCGTAGTGGTTGATGTGGTCGGCCGTTACTTGGAAGCTGCCGCGGCCCCGGTTTCTGGTTGGCCAGGACCCTGTGCGCCATCCTTGTTCTCTTTACCCTGGTCAGAAGGAGCTTCGTTCTTGGCCTTGGCCTTTTCAAGCTCCTCGAGTGCCGCGAGCAGCTCCTGCAGCTCAGTAGCCGGAAGCTTCAGCTCGACCATGCCGTCGTCGTCAGGCTTCACGTCGGCCGGCACGGCGCTACGCAACTGGGTGGTGAAGGAAGAACTCATCAGAGTGGTGATTGCCTTTTCCACGTGCTTGCGCGGCAGTGCCTTGGGCTTTTTGGTCGCAGACTTGATGGCTTTAGGGGTAACGGTGCCCTTGCCCAGCTCAACGGAAGCCTGGATCGCTGCATTCAGGAGCTGAACTGGATTTTTGCCGGTGCGCTCACACTCGCTCAGGATCTCGATCGCCGGCGAAGCCTTAATACGATCGGAACGCACGGCATCTTTGATTTCTACAGGCGCATTCGCCAGCAGGAGCATCTTTTTAATCTGGAGTGGCGACTGGTTGCGGGCTTCAGCGATCTCTTCGATCGTCATGCCTGCGCGACGCAGGCGAAGATAGCCGCTGGCTTTGTCCAGAGCTGTCAGGCGCTCACTGTCTGCAGCATTCATCATCCGCAGGATGGCTTCGCGCTCATCGCCTTCGAAGATGACCAGATCCAGGCGAGCCAGAAGCGCACCTTCTTCGATGGCGATCTTCGCACCGTAGTAGCGATGGTGACCGTCGAGAATCTGGAAGCGACCTTCTTTCGGGATGACCTCCAGCGCAGGCACGAACTTCCCGGCCTTGTAGCTTTCAGCGAACATGCGGATGCGCGCTTCGTTCAGCCGCTCACGAATGTTGAAGCCTTCCTGAACGAACAGGTAATCGAACGGTGCGGAAAATTGGTTCGAGCGCGAAAGCCCCAACGATGGATCCAGCTCACCACTCTTCACCTGGGCCTGAGCGCTTTCGTAGATGCTTCGTGCAGAACCACCTACAACCTTTGAGATATCTCGGTTGTTCTGTTCTTGCGTAGCTTCGGTCATGGTTTCTTTCCTTTGTCAGTAATCGCTCCTGATGAGCGCAGATGAATTTTTCACCGGGCTGGTGCGTGCCAGTAGATGGGAAACTGAGTTTTAGAATGTGAACATCATCTGACCCTGCCCTTGCGTTGCGTTGAGAACCGGTATCGTCTGAATGGCCCCTGTCCGGGCATTTCGGTTCGCGATGAGCTCTTGGTACCGAGCGCGGATGGAGCATGCATCGAGGTACTTCGATGCGAGGCCCTGGAGCTGCGAAACCTGAATCCGCACATCGGCAAGAATTTGCGCTTCTGCCTGGGTGGGGACACGAAGCGGCCACCCCTTTTCGTACAACAGCTCCTCAGGAATGCGCGCCTCGAGCGCTGCACGCTCTTTAGCGATCGACTTGGCGATAGCGAGACCTGCCATCTGTTGCTCGGACAGCAGCTCCGGATTCACGTCGCCGAGCCAGCGATTGGACTGGAACGAAAACGCACTGCTGATCTCTAGGTCGACGAGCTCGTGGAAAAGCGCGAGGTTGTCAGGGCAGGTAGTTGCTGCCTGCAGGTCTGCGCCAGAGGCAAGGACGCAGAATGCGCAGCTAACCCGGCTCATGCCGTACTCGGTGTACGCAGGATGCAGTGCAACAGTGTGTTCACCGATGATCTTGAAGACGTCTTCAACGGGCCAGTCGATGATTGCGTTCCAGGTGTAGCCTGAGCTTTTCATGGTGCTGAGCAAACGGTCTTCTTTGAAGACAGGCATCTTGGCTCGGCTTCGAGATTCCTGAGCGCGAATGCCAACAGCGTTGATTATGTCTTGGCCTGGGAAGCGCTTCTTCAGGTTGCTCCTCACTACGGCACTCTTGAGCTCCGACGTACAGAAACGCCAGCTGGCCGTGCTCCAAGGGAGGATCAGTTGGACACACTCAAGATTGGTATAGCGCTCAACGTTGTTGCGCCAGCGAACCAGCCAGCGATCGACGAGATCACCCGCAGCACGCTTCACAACCATCAGCTCCCAGCCGAGGGAGTCAGCCAGTTCCTGGCACTTATCTTTGCTCTGGATCCACTCTGCACGCCCGAGATCGGCATGGACTGCCAACCTGGTACCGGTGAAACCGATTTCGTCCAGGTAGCGATTACCGGCCAGCGCCATTGCGTGAGAATCCTTGCCGCCGCTGATTCCAAAAGCACAAACAGGCGGGTTCTCTTTTCGAGACAGCAGGGCGGAAATTTCGGGCGTGGTCGATACGGATCTCATGGCTGTTCTCCAATTTGATACAGCCAGTTTCTGACCATTCACCCCGTGCCAGTAGGTATCTGCATCATTTGGGTTTGTGTTCTGACCAAGCCGCTAGGCCCTGGTAATCGCTCTGGCCCGGTGTAGTCATTCGATCCGTCGAATTGTCGTGGCAGGGAAAGTCAGGATTTGTACAACCCCCCAGCTATCAACGCTGATCGGGCCAAAATCATTCCCGAAGATCTGCCCCATTTCGAAGGCTTGAATCGAGTTTTCGACCACTACCCCCACAGCGAGTTGGCCCGATGCGGTCAGCGCAGGCACCAGATTGGCTGCAAGATCACGCTCGCGTGCTCTTGCGATGAAATCCTTGGCCAGGTTGCAGGCAGGCTGAAAGCTGGTAATCCCCATACATGCTCCTTGCGTGAGCGGCGATGTCGCCACCGAGGTACCCAACAAGAAAGCCTCGAGTCCATCCCGCGGCCTTCTTTACTGCAGGCGCGATTTTTCCAGACCTGGAACCGTGCTCGCCACCCAAAATACGGCTGCGAAGTGTCGGTTTCAATGGGGGCTATGCCATTGCGCCCAACACCTCTACAGAAAATACAGGCCGCCAGTGGTGAGCTGATGTGTTGCGCGTTGCTCCGCAAAATAGGCCGCACGATTTCGCTTCTCGGTTTCGGCCTCGAACTCTCTCTTCGCCAGAACCCAAGCGCACTTGGCCTTGAAAAGCGGGGCGGCTATTCCCCAGAAGCTTGATTTAGGTACCGAAGGTCCGCTGATGGTGTAGACCATCGTGCGATCCCCTGGCTTGAAGGCATATTCGAACCCGTTTACAGCAACAATGTCCGTCCAGCCCTCCTCAACAATTTCATGGATCTGTGCCACCAGCGATGCCTTGAATCCTGGGCTGTCAGAGCTTTGGAGCTTGTCCTCCTTGGCGTAGTACTCCCGCTCTGCTTTGAACATCCTCTCGTAAGCATCGCTGAGGCCACACCACTGCCGAAGCTTGGTAAAGGCAACATTCGGGCGGGCCAGATTGAGCGAAAGCCCTGTGAGCTGCCGTAGGACAATTAGGTCGGTGCTGTACTCAACCAGGCAGTCCAATAGCCGGCCGAAATCGCGCTCGCAAACGGCCTTCGCAAACCCGAGTTTGGTATTGAGAAATCCGACATAAAACTCGCCTTCTGGGCAAGCTACCTGGCGGTAGACCTCTAGGACATCAGGGACAGTCATTGGTGGCGCTGGTGTTCGGCTCATCGTCAACTCCTTGTGCAATGAGGATAGTTTGTCAATTTGGAGCGCGTGCCAGCAGCAGCCATACACCGCGAATCCGGCCCCGATATTCAGCTGGCAAACAGACGAGGGCTTTGTGCGCAGGAGTTGGTACGGAGGCAGGGGGAGGTTTTTGCAGAGCGTTTGCGGAGTGCCCCCAGCGCTGAATGCTGGGGGCGTTGGCTCAGGCAGCGGTGCGGTGTTGGCTCAGAGTGTTGGAGAGGGCGGGATTTTCCAACAGGCGGGAGTAGTACGAGCAAAGCGAGCGATTTGAGCGCAGATTCAGGCCGACTGCCATTGCTCGGTACAGCAGAACCCCGAGGGTAACATCGCCAATGGACAACGAGTCCGAGCAGAAGAACTTTCCACCGGAAAGCAGATGGCCAAGGGCGCTGAGGGTGTCTGTGATAACGCCGACTTCGGATCGGTCGCCTTCCCCGATTCGCTGGATCGCGGGGTAAAGCTCGGTTTCCATGCGGTGTAGGCTCATACGGCAGTTGGCGCGAGCGCTGGGAGTCATCGGCATCAGGCTGGGGGCGGGGTAACGATCCTCCAGATACTCGATGATGATGTCAAACCGGGTCAGGATCACTTCGCGGTCTACCAGTGCGGGTAGAGTTGTAACGCCTGTCAGTTGGCGCAGCCGCGCCATCTGCCGAGCCGGGTCAGTCACTTCGATGATGTGGCAATCAACGTCTTTGAGCGCCACAACGCAGCGAATGATGTCGGCCTCATAGCTGCCAGATGCAACGTACAGGGTTATGCGGCTGGAGAATGACATAGCTGTTCTTGTCCTCTTTTGGCGTGTTCGATAAGAGGTATTAAACCCTTCAAACCCGCGTGCCAGTAGGCTTGCAGCTATTTTTGTAGGTATTTCTTTGCGGCTGAACCTTGGTGTTGAGCGCGCAGGGCAGATAGGCCCGAGGTGCTGTCAGATCGTAGCGATGATCGCCATCACACGATCAAGCTCCTGGGCAGTCAGCCGGTGAAATGCACCAGTCACCGCCTGACCTTGGTTGTCTACCCACTCAAAGTAGGCGTCGTCGCCCAGCCCACAAACCCGAAGCTCCACCTGCTGATCACCTACTATCAGCTTATGCAGTGTGTAGCGGCTACCGGACAAGGTGTTGACGATGCCTGCGACCGAAAAACCGATGACCTCGGTGGTGTGCGCCCCATATCCCAATTTCTGGAGCATCGGGAATCGAGCAGGGAGGGAGTCTGTATGTGGGCTGGCCATGGCACGTACTGGGGAATGCTATTCGTCTGCAGGATTGTTCAATCCCCAGCTTCACCTTGCAACCCAATCTCGGGACTCGAAGTCCAACAGTAGGCCTCAACCCAGGGCCCGGAATTCAGTATCGATGATGGAGCGGTGGTACCAGCTTCCTGCGATCAAGAACTGCAGTTCAGTCTCGTCGGTGATCTCACCCAGGCCAGGAACATTGTCCCCTGTACGGTATGCCCTCCTCGGCAGGGGAGCACCGAACAAGCTATGACCACCGATCAGGTCCTGGCCCCTCGTCACGGCAAAACGCTGTTCCAGATCGAGGACTGCCTTTTCGTTGTTGAACGTGGTTCGGGCGGCATACCGGGCGTTCAATAGCCACATCCCCGTAGACATGCCGTCGGCTCGTGTAGCACCTGCCTTTCGGTTCTGAAGGATGCGAGTTGTGCCCCTGACCAGCCCGGCCAGAGTCTTGTATGACGAAGGATTGGACACGTTAGCTGTCCTTTACCGCCGAGCTCAGGACTCGGATGTGGGGCGTATTAGACCAGGCGGTATGCTGTAGCTCATGGGCTGAAGCCGCCGCTCGTCCATTCGCCGGACGCCGAACCTTCACTTCAAGTTGGAAGGTCACTGTTTCTTCCACATAGCCGCCGAGTACCCCAATCACTGCCGCCTCCAGCCTCTCGTCAGTAAGGTCCTCTAGCATGTCGATCGCAAAGAACTCACAGATCGAATCCACCAGCCTGGCTTCGTTGACCGCTGCTACACCTGGCGCATGCAGGTAGGCCAGATCGAGCGCAGCTGCTGAGTCATACTCAAGGGCGAAGATTTCACTCCGGTGCATCATGAGCACGGCCGTAGTGACGTCCAAGTCGATATCCTGAACAGCCTTCAGGGTTGCCCCGCCTTCGACTTTAGAGGCGGTTGTGACGATTCGTCTGGTGGTCTGGAAACTACAATTGTTTCCCATCTCGTCGAGGATGATGGCCGTGCATAGGCTCTCCCCCCTCAGGCAATCAGCTGCCCAACTTAGGGCTTGTTCGAACGAGTCAGCGGCTTGCTCAGGGTTGTAGTCATGAAGAAGTGTCCAGCTCATATGCAGTGGTTCCAATGGGTGACAGTGGGCATCTTCAACGCCAACCGTCCGTGCCGCCATGCGGACAAAAAAAGGCCGGCATTAAGCCGGCCGGATTGGGAATCCAGGTTTATTCTTTTGCAAACAGCATGCGATCACCGATGTATCCGTAGGCGAGAATAGCCATAACACCCAGCCAAAAAACGAGGCTCGAGGCGTACCAGGCTTGGGGCTCAAAGCCAGAAACTATCGGGAAACCGAGGATGTCCAACTCAGGCTCAAGAGTGCCTTTGATCTGCAATACCTCGTGAAAACTTGCCCAAACAGAAATGAGCCCCAAGGGCCAAATAAGCTCCATGCGGACCATAGGCCATGCATACATGCCTATCGATGTCTCGAAGTAGAAAACGACCGCAACAGCCAGCGCCCCCAAAAGTGCGTAGTAGCAAAGCTCTACACGGTCAAAGAAGCCGACGCCAGAGAGCTTTAAAGCAGCCATGCAAGTCAGGATAGCCAGTACCAAGACTGCCCCACCGTAGATGTTGTGCCGTTTTTCCATCACCACCTCCAAAGTTATGTCCCACTATCGTAACGCACGCAAAGGCCGATCTGCGGCTACTCCATATAGGCTTCATCATTCGGTATGTGTGGTGAGTTTGGCCACTAAGCCAGAGCGAAGCTTTCGGACTTACCCTTCCAATGGGTATCAGCGGCACCGAAGTTGTCGGGCAGGCCGCGGATCTTGCTCTCGAGGTCATTGATGGTCAGTGAGCCGCCGTCCTTGACCAGCATGATCATGACCGTTTCCGGTGGAAGGTATGTGCCCCCCCAACCTGATTTAGCCTGGGTATACCCATAATCACTCAGCCAATTACGGCGCTCGGCACTTTGGTACCTATCGGAGTCAATGTAGGGCTCATCGAGCAGCACGACCGATTTACTCTGCGGGCAGCGCCAGCCTGAAAGGTGATCTTCTCCAGGTGGGGCAACACGCTCGTAACCGGTCTCGCCCATGAACTGAATACGCCGGCGGGGCAGCACGTTGGAAATGAAGACAGGGCGTAGCCCTGTAGCCTCCATGAACATCAATTCCCGCACACATTGCGTCGCCCACACGCGTGCTGAGTACTGGGAGTCTGCGATGCTGGAGTGGGTGAGGGACTGCGGGGCTGAGGCCCAGCTGGCTGCAATGCGCGCTCCGCGCAGCTTCATGGCCACTACATCGTCCGCGCTCCATGGGAAGGGGTAGGACAGACTTTCTACGCCGCTCGATGCATCGTTGCGCCAGCGAACGCGGATGGTGAGAAGGCGCATCACATCAGGAAGATGGCGCTGGGCATGTTTGTAGTTTGAGAAGCCGGCTGCATTCGCGGCCCGATTTAGAGCCTCGTGTTGAGCCATCGCTACATTCTCTGCGCGCAACTGCGAGGCAAGCTTTTTCAGCGCCGAGATAGAGCGCGGAGATTCGAAGGTAAGAAACATCGTACTGATCCTCAGGCATATGCTCGTCATCCGCGACCGCGCTGCCGAAGGCATCGGGAAGTCTTGAGTCGTAACGCTAGTAGTGCACCTGGTGCTTTTCATTGCGGATGGACGGCCTCTACCAAGGCCTTGCGTCGGATAGTGCCCCAGCAACCAGGTTTCAGCAAGCATCTGCTTCTCTGTTCTGCATCGAGTTCCAGCGGCCTGTTTTGAGTCGCTTGGGGACAGGCACCACCGTAGATTCGAACTGATGCATGCCGCCTTTCTGCGGCCGTTACAGTGCTCAGAAAACAAAGAGAGGTGTTCAATGGGTTGGAAGCGGGTCAAGGATCACTACCAGATCAGTTACCTCGTTCACGCCAACGAGAAGGGCGAGGTGATCATCGGTTCACCGCATGTTCCCAAACAGGTGATCATCAATCAGGACGGCCATGTATCGGTGCTGTATGAGCCGCCCCGGAACTCAGCCCTTGCGAACCTGATTGACTCCATGAAGGCCGAACCTGGGGTGCTTGCTGAGCTGGTGTGTTCTGAAGACACCTTCGCAGCAAGCCTGCCGGTGTTCACCTATAAGCGTGGCGCTCTGGTTGAGCTGAAGTGCGAAGCGCTGGGCTATCCCAACGTTACGCATGATGGGCAGATCCAATACGAGAACACTCACTCCGCTGATTCAGATCAGGTCGTGCGATGGGCAAAGGAGTGTGCGCTGCTTCGGCGTAAAGGCCTGCACGAATACCGCGGTAGGCTTGAGACTCAGATGAAGGAAGCTGAAGCTGACATCGCTGCAAATGCAGCAGAGATCGAGCGGTTGGCCGCGACCTACCCTCAGGTGATTGTCGAGGATCGCTATGACCAGGCTTGAGTTCGAAGTTCAGCGGCTGCGAGCAGCCGGGTGCACCTCCATCAAGGCCCTGTCGATAAGGCAGCCTTGGGCGTGGCTGATCCTCTGGGCCGGGAAGGATATCGAGAACAGATCCAGGCGCTTCCACTTCCGGGGGCGCTTTCTGGTTCACGCTTCGGCTGGCATGACCCGAAACGAGTTCCTGGCGGTGCTGTTGTTCCTTCAGCAGCGTGGCCTGCCGGTACCTGAGGGGCTGGTCTTCGAGAACCTGAACCGGGGTGGATTTGTCGGATCGGTTGAGCTGGTCGATTGCCTCGATACCAGTGAGTCTGCCTGGTACATGGGACAGAAAGCCCTGGTGCTGAAAGACCCCGAGCCTCTGCCATTCATTCCCTACAGCGGCAAGCTTGGACTATTCGACGTGCCGCTTAGCGTCGTCGCATAGTGCCGAGAGAGATACCAGCCCCTTTGAGGGGGTGGTCATACGCCCTGCCAGCGCCTTGGCAGCCGGTATCGATAGCTCCTCAAACCACTTGCCGGTGATGAGCCAGTGCCACTCGTTTGAGGCGAAACCAGGTTTAGCACCTTCAGCTCGAACCTCACGAACGCGCTTCATGGTCAATCCATGCGTCTTGGCCAAGCCTCTGATGGTTATCCGGTGCCTGCGCATGAGATGGCGGATGGCAGAGCCGGGGAGGGCCCGGCTCTTAAGTTGCTCGTGCACGACGATATTCACCAGTCGTACACCGGAAGGCCTTCCACAGGGTCTGCATCCCCATCAAGGCGAACCCAGCGAGCGTTGTTGATCGCGCCGCTGTCCTCAAGGCCTCGCAGCCAGTTGCGGATGTCGACCAGGCACTGAGCGACAGGCCCATCGTGAGCTTCCAGCTCATCCAGGAAGATGAAGAAGCCGTTTGGCCAGGCGGCGCAAGGGGGCCAAGAGTGCGGCTTGGCATCGGAGAGCTGCTTGGCCACTTCTTCGGTCAGATGCTGGGTGCTGATGACTGGCAGATGGTGAATTTCGAGGGACATTTCGAGGGCTCCTTGGCCGCGGTGAATGTGCATAACTTCCGCGCAATGGAGCCGTGCCAGCAGACCCGACGATGATCAGAGCAATGAGCCGGTCTGGCCCTCTAGTGCCTGAGATGCCAGGGCAAACAGCTCAGGGTGCAGTGTGTCGTACGGGGGGGTGAATTCGGTTTCGATCCACTGTCCGCGTATTGAACCTTTTGCAAGCCATGCCTGCTTGTTGCCCTGTGGCTGAGTCCAAACGGTTACTCCAATCCCAAAGTTTGAGATCTGTTTCGCAGTGATGAAACCCTGCTTGCGCAGCAACGCCAGAACCTTTACCGCAGCCTCCTTCCACGGTGTGATCCGTAAAGGGCTGGGGACGCCGGCGGGAAGGTTCTGGAGCACAGAAGGTACTGCGCACCGCGTCGCAGGGTTCCAGTCGAATAGGTACTGGTGTCCATAACTCGCAGTTTGTCCGCGGGCCTCGAGCAGATTGTGGAACTCGCCGAAGGTCCAAACTTCATCCTGGGAAGATCGGCTTTGCCTGGGAGTGATAACGCGGATGCCTAACATCGCGAGCATCCGGGCGATTCCTTCACTTGCCGTGGTCAGCTTGTGGACGATGACAAGCCGGTAGTCTGGGCCGGGCTTCTCGTTGTAGTCATCTCGTTCGCCAGGGAGTATTTGTTCGGCAACCTTGGCGTTCAGCGTCAGTTTCGCTTCAACTCCAATCTGCCGGCCGTCCTCGTGCACGGCAAGAATGTCGAAACCGCCTGCCTCTGGATAACAGGTCCAGCCATCCATCTTGGAGAAGTTGGTGATGAACACAGTGCAGAGGTCAGCCTCGCTCCTGATCTCTTTCAGGCCCTCGATCTGACTCATAAGATGCTCCTAAGCCTGAGATGTATGGGCTGTCCCAGGCTGGGACGGAGCAGGAATCAGACCAGATTCCTTTTTCAGCAGAGCCAGCAGCTCCGCTTCACGAGCTTTGTGTGCCATTTCCTGCTGGCGCATCAGGGCGAGCAGGCCCCGAACGGAGCCGGCCAGGATGAGCAGGCCGCTGACCTTACGAGAGTCGCCCTCGATAGTGACGCCATTAATCGAATCACCAAAGGGCAGCAAGGGATATAGCTGGTTTACCTCTTCCTGGGTCAAGGGGATGTCTTCAGTGGTTGCAGCTTCCATGGTTCGGGTTCCTTACTGAGAGCAATACAGCGCTGGTGCACCGGCGTGCGCAGTGCATTGGTTGCAATGCAAGAACAATAACGGCGGCTTGCGGAGGGAGCAGCCCAAAATTGGGCTATGGAAGGAGGGTACTCAGGCTATCAGTGGCGCTATCAATCGGTAGCGCCACACCAGGTGCATCTCAAGAGCTACGCGCTGTGTGCCGCGACAACACTGCCGTCATTGGTGCTTGGTGTTTTCATGGTCGAAACCGACAGCGCCCAGCCAGCGAAATAGCCGCCGACTGCACCCAGGACAAGCGAGAGTACAGGGCCAATGATGGTCGCGTACTGCTTCACCGGGCCGGAATAGCTCAACGAAAGGGCCATCAGCGCGATTCCAGCAGATAGCGCCAGCAGGGCAGTTACAGCGCCAGCAACACGCTTCCATGCCTGCACGGGCATCTGGCGAGCCGCGCTTATCAGAGCTTCAGCGGAGAACGCAAAGGCGAGACCGGCGCAGACAGACATGAGCAGGGCCAGGCCGCCTGCGCGCTCGATTACTGCTGTATCGAGATTCGACGCGAAGACGAAGGTGGACATGAGCAGGCCGTAGGCCGCGCCGGCGAGAAACACAGGCAGAGAGTTCTTGAATTGGTTCATGAGAGTAGTCTCCAGATTTCGATAGGGGTTATTGGGTCAGCTGCCAATGGCCGCGGTACCCGGTGCCGTCTACCTCGCCCAGTAGCTCCCCGCTGGTGAAATCAGCACGCACCATTTGATGTGCATGCTGAAGACCAAGCAGGGTCAGTTCGCTCTCATGTTCAGCCGAGGGGGTGGATCCATCAGCGAGGTTCCACCAGGTGATCGAGAGAGTACGAACCATGATTCTTTCCTGTGCTCAGTTGACGACGGATACAGAATCAAGCCAACAAGACCGTGCCAGTAGGTCATAAGTGAAATTTCTTGAGCTGCACGCGCCAGCTACATGAGCCGATGTAGCACTGCCGGGAATAGGTAGTAGCTGCGACTTGATTGAGCTTCAGCAGCGCACCGGAGGGTGGCCAAGTATGTTCGCGGTCAGCCTAAATCAGTGCCAGACCCTGGATCAGGATGTCAGCGGGATCGTCGTATGGCGTGTGCGTCCACCACCCCAAACTTGCCACGCTCTGAAAAACGAGTTCGTCCGAGTTGCCCAGCCTGCTGCTGTGGTGGATCGAGCTTAGGACACGAGCCGAATGAGGTACGCATATCGGCCTGAACCGCCTCTCGCGTCAATGCGCATGAGCCCGTCCACCCTGGTGACCGGTCTTATACATTCGCTGCAGACGAGCGACCTGTTCATGCTCGGCGGATGTGACAACACTGCCGGCTAGGTGCTTACGCAGTAACCCTCGCATTGCAAGTCCGGCCAGGTCGGTTCGATGCTTCTGGGCATCAAAGGCCAGAAGGATTGCTTTGTCTGCAACGCGCTCGAGCCTTGCCATCGCTCTGGCGCATATCTGGGCGGTTTTCTGCAGGTGGCTATAGGCTGATCCTAGCTGACTGAGTGTGGAAATAGAGCCCGGAGCCAGATCGAGCTCTCGCTCAATCACTCCAGCGAGCATGCCTATCCACTCGATCTCCGACACTCGGATCCCGCAGGTGTCTTTGAAGAAAATTTCCGGTGTGTTCTTGGTGAGATGGGTGCTCATCAATCTTTCTCCCTTAATCGGGTTAGAACACCCACATTCCGGTGTGCTGATCCCAGGAGAGGGCCTGGTCGACTTCGTCGCCAGTCTCGAGGTAATGCTTCAATCGCCGTGCCCGGTTCCAGGCGGACATGCAATGCGTGACGTGATCGGGAGCGACTGCAAGAAATGCATCGATCAGAACAAGCGTTCCCCGAGGGTCAACTTCTGCATCACACTCAAGCTTGGTTACGTGGTCGTTTGGATCGCCATAAACCATCTGATTCGCAGTTGTAGGCTTGGCCGTAACCGTTGTACTTGCTGGCGCTGCTGCCGCGGCGATCTCAGCCTCGGCAGCGTCAAGAACGCCCGGCGCGCGTAGTGGGAAAGTGAGGTACGGTTCGGCGTTGAAGCCAGCTTGCTTAGCCAGTCGGCCAGCGATCTGGTGAAGCCGATGGAGATGGGCACGCTGCTGTTTTGGGTGAAGTGGAGCGGTGCGGGCGGTAGACATGAATGGTTCTCCCAAATAGACGGGAGAACTATGCCGGGGAGTACTTCGTGCCAGCAGGTGCTGCTCTGGATTAAACCTCGCCTCGTTCAATCCAGTAGGTAAGCAGACCATCCAGCTCAATGCAGTGCTTGATGATGTGGCCAGCGATTGTGCAGTGGGAAGCGAAGTCCCGGCGAGTGCCTGCATCAGTCGCAACAACCTTCAAGACTTCCCCAGGGCTCATTCGATTTAGCGCCTGCTTTGCGTGAAGTAGCGGGATTGGGCATCGAAGGCCTCGAGCATCTACCTCAACCTGGTGAACCGGTGGTACGTCAGCGTCTGCACGAGGCCAGGGAGTAAACGGTGTGTCGTAGCTGAGCAGCAACGGGTGTGCTGGGTCACCGGTCTTGGTTAGGCCAAGGTGGAACACAGGCTTACCTGACTTCAGAAGCAAATCCAGGAACTCACCGAGGCGCGCAACGGCGCGGGGAGGGAGTTTGTTGCGGCTTCCCCAGCAGGGCACCAGCAGGTCGGCATCGGCAATGATTCCGCGAATGTGGTTCCAATGCTCCTCTTCGTACGTGAGGGGCGCTGTCTGCAGATCTGCGACATTCTTTGACCGATAGCTGAACACGTTGCCAACTATGAAGCGGTGCCCCTGGTTACGGATGGTGAAACCGCGCCATTTCCTCACCGTCGCATCATCCTCCACAGCGTCGGCCGTTGATGGATTGACCCCGAAGTAGGCGATGACCTTGCTTCCAGGGAAGGGCAGGGAGCAGTCACGCTCGAGGCGGAACCTGTACTTGCCACAAGGGCTCATGATGGCGGTCATTTAAAAGCTCCGGGGGTCATGCGTTCAGATAATCACATGCCAGGTGCAGGTTGTCTGCGCCGGCGATTTGCTTGGCTCGGTCAGTTGTGTAGATCGCTGATTACCTGCTGACCCAGGTCTGCCAGCCGGTTCTGTACGGACAGCTGATCAGCATTCCCCAGCTCCTCGGCAGTGAAAACCACCACAGCGCAGCCCTGCTGGCGCAGCATCTCGACGGTGAGATTATTTGTGCTGAGGCTGCTGGCAGCTTGAACGTTGATGATGAAGTGGTCGACCACCGCCGGCGTCAGGCCGGTCAGCCCTCCATTGTTGATCATCCATTCTGCGGAGGAGCGGAGCTGGTGGGTCAGCTCATCGGCAGTGGTCTTTGGGGTACGAGTATCACCGTCGTTGACGTCAACAACACCATGGATTGTCAGCGCAAATTGCAGCTGTGCTACACCGACACCGAAGGTCTCGTCCTGCAGGGTCTGGACAATCGAAGCACGGACCCATTGCCAGTAATCGAGAGAGGTCTTGCCGCTGGCGAGCGCCGCAGTCCAGTGGTCACGAGGAAAGGCGAAATGCTGACTCTCGCCATCGAGGGAGTATTTCTCCTGCAGCTGCTCCAGGGAGAGCTTGGAGTCCTGTACAAGTGTTTCGCGCATGAGCTGAGCCTCTTGTTGATTCGAGGGCCCATGCTCACGGTCATTGGTGCGTGCCAGTAGATACATTCGGACGTTACAGGCGCTGAGTGTGACAAGCCCGCGCGGGCATGTGTTACGTACTGGGCTTAATCAAGCGCAGCGTGCTTCTTGGACGGAGAGCAAAGTCGCAGCCCGATGCAGGTTCTCACCTTCTCCATGAAAGTGTTCGCGGATGCGGCTGAGGAATAGAGCTTCATCCCTGGTTCGGCTTAGCTCGAGTAGTGAGCCGTCACCAGCCTGAGCTGTGATCAGCATCGGGTTGCCGGCGAAGTCCAGGCAGAAGGCATTTAGCTCCCCTGAGTTACCGTGAAGGCTATATGCGATGGCCAGCACCTGGGTGGAGGGCTGTTCCGGTTCACCATCCGGGACCTGCAGCTCAGCTGTCGGGCTGCCAAGGTGGAAGAGCCAGCGATTCATCGTCCCGGCCGTGACTTTCTGTTCGTGGTACCGATGAAGCGCCCGCAGAAACTTCGCCAAAACGGCGCGGAAGCACAGCGCCAGGCAGATCCAGAGCGCAAGGCTTACCCACTCGACCGCACTGCCATGAATCCCCCCCGAGAATGCGGTGGGAACACGAAGAGCCAGTTGAATAGGCGAGGGAAGGCTTGAGAAGTAGATCAGGCCGACACTGACAGCGGTGAGAAGCCCCAACTGAGCTACCTGCACGAACAACCCCTTCAGCGAGGGTCGTACCCGCGTGATGTCCCTGACGTCCCCACGACGCTTCACTGCCTCAGGGGCAATGCTCTCTCTACGATAGGTCAACGGTCTCTCCAGTCATCCATTTGCGGCGAAACCAAGTTTGTGTCCGGACAACGCATCCCAGATGTTCAGAGCCCAAGACTCTTCCAGCGCTACCGCTGAGGCGGTGCTGGAACTGATATCAGCTCGTGGGTGTTTGAGAAGTCTGGTCATGTGTTCAGGGTACGGACATGCAGACCAAGCTCAAGCCAAATTCCGGGTGCGAACTGTTGTGCGGGGTATATGGGGAGAGGTGCTTCAGGGAGAAGCTGTTGGGCCAGGTTGGCTGGCCCAGGCACGCGAAGAACAATGCTTGATCAACGATCAGGCTGCCCTATCCGCACATGTGTTGTGCAAAACGTACAAGGCGCCACGGATGACTCGGGCGGTCGACCGACATCCATCCACTACGGCCCGGGCGAAGTCTTCGAATCCTACTTGGTGGCCGTTAACCGTCATCTCACGCCAGGTTGGGCGCTGATCTCCCACGGTCAGTCCGTAGGTCGATCCGTTTACCGTGAAATCGGTTCGTCCGATTGGGATCACGACCTTTGAGGGCGTGAGGCTGAGTTCCAAGCAGAACAGGCTGTGAAGAACGAATGCGCCATCGCCCAGAGCAGCGATGCAAGCCGTTTGGAAGTCCATGTGGCTGACGACCTGCCCGTTGACCATATAAACCTCGCATCGCGAGCCATGAGAGTCCTGGGCACGGTATGCATAGAACTTGTCGTCTGCAATGGAGAAAGTGTTTGTTGAAGCGTACGGAGTGGACATGGTGGAACCTGTATCTAAAAAGTTGAGCCCAGCTTATGTGGTCTCTATTCGTGCCAGCAGGTGGTATTCACACGGGGGATTGCTTCGCCAACTTCCGACGCGCGATCCGCTCCTGGATTCGGGCCCGAGCAGCGAATGCCTGTTCGGCGGTTGTGGGTAGAGCAATCTTCAGCTGGTTCAGACGTGCCCGTTCATGCTCGTGCATCCAAGTGAGAAGCGAGTGCCCAGAATCCACACAGGCGTATCCCTGTTGAATTGGTTTCAGCCCAAGAAAGCTGAAGTCACCGAACTCCTCACGCTGCCGTGCAACTTCGGAGATTGCCTCGATCTCTGCTGCCAAGGCTTCAGGGCTCATCCGTTCTCTGAGGTACTGACGCACTTCTGTCGGGTGGACAGACAGTGATGCCTCATCGGTAGCTACCACGGCCCCAAGCGAAAGGTGACTCGGTACTTGCAGGTGAGAAGCCCTCGATTGGCCTACGTCGTATAGGTGCTGGTCGATGGTCATCATCAATGCCTTGGTGTCCTGATTTATGGCTGAGCCGGCGGGCGTCATGTGTCGTCGCCGGCGGTCTTGTCTGGCTGTTAGGCGACCTGTTGTGAGCTCAGAGAATCCAAAGGTGAGCCACGACTGAAGCCAGCCGCAAAAGCGAATGCCAGGCTCAGGGCGGCAACCACCAACGAAAGCTCGATCTCAATCACGCCGAAGTAAGAGCGGGAGAATGCGTTGAGGCTGAATGCAGCAACGAGCATCGTCGCAATGACGATCAGTCGTAGCAGTGTTTTGCCCAGTGAACTGCTGTTCGGCTCAAGAGAGGCTGTTGCGGAGTGGCCAGCTGCAAACGCCAGAATCACCGACAGGATTCCAGCGAGGGTGGTGATATCGCTTTCCACGAAACTGCAGTACGCCACCGAAAACGCGCAGAGCAGGACTGCCGCAGTGGCGAGCAGGGTAGTGATGATGCCTTGGATGAAATTGCGGAGCATTGAGGTTGCCTCGTCGTTGTGTTGATGAGGCTACTTTCTCCCGAGATGGCGCGTGCCAGCAGATGCGCTTGAAGGGCGAGGTTACTTCTCCCGTCACACCCTCAAGCCCAAAATCAGGCCGCCAACATCGGCTCAGTATCCAGCGTTCGCCCGCAGCCGTATGCCAACTCCCAGCGCTGCGCTGATGCTCTCGAAGAAGGTGTTCTACGCATGCGCATTCCACTCCAGGCTTGGCTGCGCCAGCCAGCACCAGCACAGCCGGGAGCCTTCAGGAACGGAACTTCTCGCGGAACCGCCGCATTCCGATCCTGAAACGCCCTGCGAGCTCTTGCGCCATCTCTTCGGGTGAGCTGGCGTAAACGAAGGGCTCATTCTCTTCCAGAAGCTTTTTGGCCTTGAATGCGTATTGAGTACCGTAATCCAAAAAAAGGATGGCCTTGCACTCACGAGGGAACATCCTGAACTCAGCGCTGAACTGATCCGGATGAGACTTATCATGTGTCGCATGGGCAACGTAAAGCGAGATGTTATCGCTGTGCCAACAATCGTTGTTAAGGCTCGAGCAATGGTCGGCCCAGACGTGACCGTCAGGAAGGTCGACGGTGGCGATAAGGATATCCTTCGCTGCGTCTAATACCGCCTGGTTCCAGGCATTGAGCTGCCGAATCATTGCCCTGCCTAACTCATCGCGTGTGTAACCGTGGGGGAGGGTCAGGATCGGTTCCCCCTTGAAGATCAGCGTCACCTGGTCGCCGGATTTGACCGATGTAATGTCGGCGGCCTTCAGGCTCCGACCTCTGACGCGGCACAGGTTGTCGAAGGCGAGGTGACGCAGAGACGTCAGGTGCTGGTTGGCCTGCGTCACTTCCATGATCACTGGGCTACGGCTCATTCCGACATCTCCCGCAGCAACTTTGCTGTAGCAAGCCCCTGGGCGTATCGCGCCACGATCAGCTCCACCAGTTCGGCGGGGGTATTCGCGCGTAAATATGGATCCTGGCCCCTGAGCAAGTGAGTGAAGGTTTGCTTCACGTCGGAGCCGTAGGACATGAACACATGGGCCGAGCCATCTGCCGGGAAGAAACGAATCTCGGCAGAGATTTGGTTTGGATCGTGTACCGACGTCTCGTGAAGTACTCGTGCCGAGAAGTGTGCCCAGTAATGGTCAGTGCCTGGGTTTGGCGGATCAACGAAAACATGATCGGCAGGGATTGCCAGCTTAGCCTTCAGCGCGGGAACTACCTCAGCAAGCCAGATGTTGTTCCATGCAATCAGCTCCTTGCACAGCTGGGCGTGCGTTTCATTCCAGGTGTACCGCCCCTCGTAAGAGGCAACTAGGACGTCGGAATTGAACACGTTGGTGATGTTGTTGTGGCTGGTGTGGTGGACACGGTCCATCCCCATGCTGACGGCGTTATGCAGGAGGTTCGAGCGAAGAAGCTGGAGGGCTTGTTGTTCGGCGGTGATCGACATGGCTGATCCTTGTTTGTGGATGCAGCCAGTTTCAAGCTTGGATGGGCGTGCCAGTAGGTCTGGCGGATGGTGCAAGCGAGTTTCTTTGCAGGCGGAAATCAGGTTCCGGTATTCGCTGGTGCATCGGCTTTGAGAAGTGAGTGGTCGAAAGCATCCTCCGGGACTACAACGCCCCACCATTCCAACGCCTTTTCCCGAAACAGATTCCACTCCTTGCGGCCAGGCTTGCCATGCGTGCAAAGCCGGCACTGAGGGGCACCAGCCATTTGCTCTTGGATGTCGTGGTGCAGATCGACACCCATTCGCCCAAACCGGCCAACCGTCGAGCCATCTCGACCGCAATGGATCCACACCGCATTGCGGTTAGCGGCAATCTGGATTTCGTAGAGGGGGGTATCGCTCATCGGCAGTAGGCCTCACTCGACCATTTCAATTGTGGGTAGCTCAACCTCACGGGCCGGCTTGATGTTCACCGGGTGGCACACACAGTCAGTGCTGGCGCCCTCCCAGTGCACGCGCGGCCAGCAGATGACCGTCCCGGCGCTGTCTTGGTAAAACTCCACTGCCACAATGATACCGAGCTTCTCGGTCGCGTTGCCGGCTTGCTGGGAGAGAAAGTGATCGCTGTGCTTGACCAGGGTGCCGGAGCCGGCGTCTCGGAAGTCCAGAATCTTGAGTGCACTCATCAGGCATGCCCCTCTTCAGATGCTCGCAGGCGTGCAGACTCACGTTCATACACTGCAGCACCGAGTGGGGTGAGGGAGAACAGCATGCTGCCGGCCGGCAAGACTGCTGGCGTCACAAGTGCTAGCCCCTTTCGTTGTAGCCCCTTGGCCGTACGAAGATCCCCATCCTCAAGCGGTAACCGGGTTCCATAGGTCAGCACCTGGCAGCCGTGCTGATGGAGCGCTGCGATCAGCGCCGATTCGTTAGGGGCCAGCACGATAGAGGCAGCAGCCTTTTTGACCCCTTCAATTCCCCCCTGGCCTGATCGACGAAGGGCAATCTCGGTTACCAGGCCAAATACGGCCTCCGCATCCTCACCGTTCAGCGTCAGGTTGCCGAGGTGGGTATTGATGTTGATCCCAGTCCTGATTGCGGGAACCACTTGCTTCAGCGATTCGCGGGCATCGCGGGCGCTGTAAGTGACGTTGAGCAGGCGCTCAAGTTTGCTGTTGTTCATGGCGTTCCTGTTGGCGATGTTGGTTGATGTCCGAGGATCGAGCTTGTGGGGGCGTGCCACCAGATCGAGCAATTCGCTCGACTCAGAACGCCAGGCCTAGCTGGCTTCCTGCTTGGGCGGGGGCCAGTAATGCAGCCGGAGCGATAACCGATGCGGCGGGTGCAATTTCTGCGGCCTCGCCCATCTCTCGCCGGCCCATTGCGCTGTCCAAGGCGTAACCACGACGCAGCTTCGGGCCGAACAGCCCCATGGCGTGCGCAGGTGTGTGCCACTGAGACCAGCAATCCAGGGTGAGCGTATTGCCATGAATTACCTTGGCCGGGATGTGCAGCAGCGTCAGCTGCAGGTAGGCCAGGTGTACAGCGCGGATATCAACATCGATCGCCGTGGCGTGCATGTGCTGCTGGTAGTTCAGCCCCTTCACCATCATCTGTTTGGCAAAGGCAATGACCGTGGCACCCGATCCGCAAGCAGGCTCCTGCACGGTGATGAACCCTTTCTCATCGATCAGCTTCTGCAGTGCGACGCCATCGCCAACCTGAAGCATCGCCATGGTTTCACACAGGCAGTCGGGGGTGAACACCTGACCTCGGGCCTGATTCGGTGAGCCAATCTGCATGAAGACCTGGCCCATGACGTCGCCGGGATCGATTGTTAGCGCCTGTTCTAGCTCGTCGAGCATCGACTTGAAGATTCCGCGGTGGTGCTGCTCGTATTTCTCCTGCAGGGCATGGAACCGCGCCAGCAGCTCGTCGCGCTTGTCCAGTTGTACGGTCGACAGGAATGCCGACGCCCAGATTTCTGCAAAGTCGGCCAGAACGTCACGCGGTTGGGTGTGATGAACAGACTCTGCCAAACGAATGATCTGGGTGACGTGCTTTTGGGTGGCGCGCATGGCTGCTCCTCGCTGTATGTGAGGTGCTATTACCGCCCGAGGCTGTGCGTGCCAGTAGGTCTTACGGTTGATCCTCAGGGGCGTTTAGCGCGGCTTTGATTTCATGTGGAACCGCATTGGCGGCGTGTTGGCACGCACTGGCGTAAGTGATGCTGGCGCTACGAACTTAGCCAACACGAGGAATGACCCTATGGGCTCAACAGTCACCACCCGCAAGCTGGCCGCGGCCTTCAAATCAGCCAACGGCACCGTCACTTTTGCTCTCTTCGAGGAAAGCTATTCCAAGAATTGCTACCCCCGCACACCGTCGTGGTGCTGCTGGTCTATCGGCGACATTCGACATGTGATGAAGGCAATTTTCTCGGCTGCATCATCATGTGAGGGAGGCATGCTTCAGGGGGCTGGCGGTCGCTATCTAAAACCGGAAGGCTATGTTGCAAGCTGGATGCGGGAGCTTGCCGAACCGGTTGAACTCCAGGAACTGCAGCTGAAGCTCAAATTGGGGAGTGGCTACGCCGCTACCGTCCCAACCGAACAGTTCGAAGCCACAAAGGACAAGATCGTCGCCCTCGGCCGTGGCGAAATTGCCGAAGCCCTCGAGCGCGGTGAAGACGTTTCGCTGGTGCTTCAAGATGAGGCAGCACTGATAACCGGCCTGTACGACGGCTGTACGCTCATGCCGTGGAGAATTTTGACCCAATCTCATGTGCCGCTCCATGGCTTGCGGAACGCTGACTTGGGGTATCGCCCAGCTAAGACCCGAGTGTTCGACCTTGAGGTGCCTCGGTTCTACAGGGTTCACGAACGGGATGACAGCTGCTTGATCCTTGGCGCTGATGGCGCTTGGCGCTGTTTCGGTTGGCAATTCTCGTACGTGGGTCGCTACGTTTCTGCCCTTTGGGAAAAGGAGCTGCTCGAGCCAGGAAGTTACCGAGCGCGGATCAGTGCATACCGAGAGGCCATCAAGGGCGCACCATTTCTTCCAAGCCAGGGGGTGAAAGTCCTCATAGATCCGAGCATCCAGCTGGAGAGCTATCTCCAAGACAATGTGAAGGATGTTCTGGAAGCTCTTCCACACGAGTCCATTGGAGGCTTGATTCACGTGGACATGCCAGCCGAAGAGCGTTCGGTCTACCTGCTGACCAGGTTGCCTGAGACCGCTGCTACCTGGGTGGTGCCTGAAGGCAATCGCCGCGCAGCACCAACGGTACAGCTTGACCTACTGGCAGGTTGAGCGCGTATTCCTGGAAGATAGCTCAATGGCAGCCTCGCTCACGCGTAGCCCCTCAAATCAGTAGGAGTGGAACATGGTTTTGAATCCCGAGCAGCAGGCGCACGTCGACGGCGCATTTCCTGAGTGTCGAGCGGAACTTGCAGGCTACCTGGAACGAGGTGTGGATGTAGTGGTGTACAGGCAGACCGAATGTGGTGACGATGTTCCTGCGTTCGCAGTTTCCCCCCATGATCGACATGAATTCTGGCTCGGATGTTGGGAGTCTGAGGAGCTTGCAGTTGAAAGCGCTACCAGGTTGGGCTTGAACGTAGTGGCAATGATCAAGACCCCCGACTGCCGTTAAGCCCCAAATACAGGAAGCCAACTCCGTGACACAGAACCTACCCGAACGAATCAAGATGAAGCTCACAGTCGAGCTCGATTTCGCCAAAGAGGATCAACCCCTCATCCCTGACGTGCTGCAGCACATTCTCGATCATCTGTGGCTGTCGGGATCGGGTAACGGATCTCGAACTGCCCAAAGCCACTTCTCCTACAACCTTGAAACCAACGTCCCCAGCGAGCCCATGACCATGGAAAAGCTGTTTGAGGTCATGGATCAGGCAAGGGAACCTGGCGATCCTTCAGTATCTGAGCGCATGGCTGAAACGATGCACCCTGAGTACGACCAGGCCGAAGCCTGGTGGGAAGCACTCTCTGAGGGGCAGAAGCAGTGGTTCTGCGAAAAACATCCGGACGTGAAAATGGTCACCAAGGCATGGGAGGTGCAGAAGGAGATGCCCTTCGCTGACCGAGTCGTGTTCGAAGCGCTGAAGTAGATCGAGCGGAGGTTGACCAAGAATGTGCCCTGTACAAGATCGCAGATCCGCCGCGTCAGGCGATACATCGAGCGCTGCGCGGCGGGAAGTCACAATCGAGATGCCGTCATTGACAATTGTGTGTCCTCACTGTGGTGACGAAGACACCCATTCCAGCGCAATCCTTGAACCTGCCGGAGGCCGGCTCTTTGCGGTCGGGGAGACCAATTGCGACAAGTGCAGCAACGCCTTTGATGTTCGAGTGGTTTGATTCCGCACTCTGTTGCCTCTGATGTGGTGGCACGCTGTTGGTGAACCGAGGATGGGGTTGTTGTTCCGGCCAGACCGGGAATCATCAACCGAGCAATCCGAGGATCACATGCAACTCATCCACAACCTCAAGGCGGTGAAAGCCGCCGGCATACAAGTGAAGTCGTACCGAATGGCGGAGACGCACCGCGGAGTCGCCTGGTCGTGCAACGTCGAATTCCATGGCGAGAAGCTGGGCATGGTCAGCAACAATGGGGACGGAGGCATTACTCACTTTGAGTTCGGCCCCAACTATCAAGCTTCCATGTTCGCGCTTCTGAAGAACCACGGATATAAGATCGACCTCACTCTCGGCGAAACAACGGTCGATGAGCCAACCGAGGCACAGAGCTGGCTGGAGTTCGTGATTCCCCAGATTGGCGACGAGTTGCGTGAATTGAAGGGCTACAAGCGCAACGCGAAAAAGCAGATCTACGTAGAGCTCGAAGCCGAGTCCAAGGTCGTGTACTACAAGTGCGAAGACACGCCCGCAAACCGTGCCAAAATCCTGGCCCTACACACTGACCCCGTCCAGTTCCTGAACGACCAGTTCGCGGCTCTGTAACCCCAACCCAAACAGGCCGGCTGCCAATATGGCGGCCGGCACCAGCGTTTCACTACGACAAGGAGGCCACCATGGCTGATGACTCGAATTTCCAAATGGGCCGCGGTGCTGCCAAGCACTGGTTCATCATCGCTGCTGTTTTTTGCCTGGCAGTAGTTGTCTGGCTCGGTAGTCATAACTGGCTGCTTGGCCTGGGTTCCTTCAGCACCTTTTTCTCGATCCTGCTCTTTGCCGGTCAGATGCTGGCGAAGCGGACTACTGAAGAGGGTAGTTTCAAGAACTGGAGTCGGACCGACCAGGTCATCTTTGGTTTCTCTCTGGCATCAACCGCTGTCACCGGCGTCGCCTACTCCCTGGCCCTCCCTGCCATGTTCGCTTGCTGAGAGTCGATCATGGACATCTCATACTGCAGGTGCGGCGCAGTGGCCACCGAGGCGCAGAAGAAAGGCCACCGTATGTGGGTGATCAACTGCTGTCGAGAAGGCTACCCTGCGCTGGTGCAGACAACCACCAAGCGACATACCATCGAGAGGTGGAATGAAATGTCTGCAGGCCGACTGTAGCGAGGCTGAAGATGAATTTGCACAACGCCTGATCTGGGCTTATCGTTTGCAAGCGGAGCGCTCCTCCGCTTGTTTGATCAAATCTTCAGCCTGACTCCTGCTTTCTCTCTACTTATCACCTCGCTCTCACTCCGCTTCCTTCCTACGCACATCTCCCTCGCTACTATCCGTTCATCAAGGGCCACCGGCATGTGCCGGATAGGCGTAAACCTAGTTTTCCGAACTGTGAGGATCGCATCATGGCTACCTGCCGCATTTGTGGACTGACCTACGATCAGAGCTCGGCGTCTGACCGTGGGTTGCATAAAGCCGAACACAACAAACTCGCCAAGGGTGTCCTGCCACTCCGTATTCGAGAGTTCCTGAAAAGCTTTGGATGGGCAGTTGCCCATGCGGATGGTGGGCTCGAGCGTCTTCAGGGGCGACATGACCCGGAGGTGGGTAAGCTGGCCGTTGCCTTCAGTTGGTGGAGTAGGGCGCGCGGCCAAGGCGTCCCCGAAAAGGACTTCGATCGGTACATGACCGCTCACCTCGCGTTTGCTGATGCCATGGTCACCGGTGAGAACCTGGCCGCGGCAGGCCAGGCGATCAAGGAGTGGGAGCGCTTCGCTGGCTGAGTCGAGGGGCCTGCTCAGGCAACCCTGGGCAGTCCACCATTGTCAGATGCCGAGCAACCCCACCAAGTTGGTACGAGACATGTGCAGTCATTACGAGCCCCCGACGCCGCAGCAGCTGCAGGAAACCTTCAAGCTAGTGCCTGATGAGCCCTATCAGGAAGATCTGTGGCCGGGCCGGCGTGGCCCGTTTATCCGCAATACCGCCCCAGCCACCTGGTTGGATGATGTCCCTGAGGCGGAGGCCCTGGTGGGCGTTTTCGGCCTGCTCCCGAGTTGGGCGAAGGATGAGAAACTGGCCAGGCGC
>Ga0247725_1000368_pt1 | contig 36747 bp, 24 predicted proteins | sample OKSTACKMCFT3sol_FD_183021 | JGI IMG/M metagenome (GOLD analysis project Ga0247725, IMG submission 183021) | Subsurface sediment microbial communities from gas well in Oklahoma, United States - OK STACK MC-FT3-sol | ecosystem: Environmental > Terrestrial > Deep subsurface > Rock core/Sediment...
CATACTCTACGCCTTCGTCAGCTAAGGCGCGGATCAGCATGGCTCCACCAGACAGCAGTTCTGGTTGGGTGTTTTGGCTTGTCATTGTTCAGGTCTCATAGTTTGCACGTGCGAACTTTAAGCCCTGTTGCGGGCGCAATAAGGCTTAAAGCAAAAATCACCGCTCTGCTTACACAGAACAGCATTAATTTTCTTTTACGTGGACGGACAGAGTAAGGGGTCTGTCAAAACTATGTGCCTGTTATCCTTCGTACTTGAAGCCGCAGCTTTGTTGACCGCGTTCTCTCACCTCAGTCACATAGTGGTCTATGTTCCCGGGGATTCGTTCGCTTGTCGCCGCGCTGCAACTCCAATTACTTTGGATCGATAAGTGACTCAGTGGTCGTTTTTATATTTTATTTAGCAGGCTTGATGGCTAATTTAAGGGAAGACGTGTTGAAAGTCGACCGCTTTTTCTGGTCTGACCAAAAAAAGTCTCGCTGTAGCAGCGCAGCGATGATGGCCTGTTAGGGGGAGGCTGAGAATACAAAATTCTCGGAATAAATTTGAATGTTGGGATGAATTACATAAACGCTTTAAAGGCTGCGTACCGTTACATCAACAATGCACAACCCCCGACTTGCAAATCTAAGGTGCCGGCCACATAGTGATGCAAAGCATTCCATAAAACCGGAGCTGTCCGGTTTGTATAAAAATAGGTGAGTTGTGTCCGCTAATATCAAGCCCGTTACTATAGAAAATGTCCGTGAACTGTTAGAGCAGTCTTTTACCCAGCCTGTGCTGTTTTATTTTTATTCTGAACGTAGCCCGGCTTGTTTGAATTTAGGTCCTGTGCTGCAGCGTATAGCGCAAAGTTATCCGGATGCGCTGACATTAGCCGTTGTGGATTGTGATCAGGAACAGCAGCTTGCGGCCCATTTTGGTGTGCGTTCAGTGCCTACAGTGCTGTTTATTAAGGAAGGTCAGCCGGTTGATGGTTTTGCCGGCGAAGAACCAGAACAGGCTATTTTGCAGCGTTTAAGCGCATTTTTACCTAAACCTGAAGATCAGTTGTTGCAGCAGGCTATGCCTTTGCTGGAGCAACAAAACTGGACTGAAGCTTATCCATTGCTAAAACAAGCCAATGAACTGGCTGTTGAGCGAGTGGATATTCGCTTGCATCTGGCTTTAGTACAGGTAGAACTCGGTCAACTGGAAGCGGCAGAAAAAGCCCTGGCTACTGTATTAATGGCTGATCAGGATGCGTTGTATCAGAGTGTGAAAGCGCGTCTGGAATTAGCGCAACAAGCGGCCGACAGCCCAGAAGTAAAAGCGCTGGAGCAGGCTTTAGCCACAGACCCTGACAACAAAGAGCTGCAACAACAGCTGGCGGTTCAGTACCATCAGGTGCAACGTTCTGCCGAAGCTTTGGCCTTGCTTTTTGAAATATTGAAGCAGGATCTGAACTTTGGTGAGGCGAAAAAGCTCTATCTGGATATTCTGGCCACTTTACCCAAAGGTGAGCCTTTAGCGTCCAGCTACAGACGTAAACTCTATAGCCTGTTGTATTAATTGCTGATTTGAAAGGACTCCCTATGCTGCAAAAAACATGGACCAGCTTATTATTGCTGGTTCTGTGCTGTTGCTCAGCCCCTGGTTACAGTGCTGCTGTCGCTGAAAAAGTATTTGCGGATTACGCCGATGCATTACTGCAAATTAAAGTGCTGGAGCATGCTTCAGGTGCTAAGTCGGCCATAGGTAGCGGTTTTTTACTGGCCGAACCTAATCTGGTGGTCACTAACTACCATGTAGTGTCTGAAGCGGTGTTATTCCCACAGAAATACCAGTTGGAGTTTTTGGCGCAAAATCAGCAAAAAGGCAAACTCGAGATAGTGGCCGTTGATGTGGTCAACGATTTAGCTTTGCTAAAAACCGACTACAAGGCAGCCAAGAGTTTTCTGGTGCAACAGCAGGCTCCGGTGCAGGGGGCTGCAGTGTATTCGTTGGGAAACCCTCATGATTTAGGCTTAATAGTGGTGCCAGGTACCTACAACGGCCTGCAAAAACACAGTTTTTATCCCCGCATTCATTTTACAGGCGCTATTAACAGTGGCATGAGTGGTGGGCCCGCAGTGAATGAAGCGGGTGAAGTGATTGGTGTCAATGTGGCATCAGCTGGCAATGATTTGGGATTTTTAGTACCGGCAGCTGCCTTGCAGAAGCTACTGGCGAAAGAGCCTGTTGCTGATTTGAAACAGGATATTCACCAGCAACTGATCAGTAATCAGCAGGCCATGTTTCAGCAAATTTTGCAGGCAGACTGGCAGCTGAAAAGCTTTGGCCCTGCCACAGTGCCGGACGAAATAGTGCCTTTTATCCGCTGCTGGGGCATGTCCAATGTGGAAAAAGACAAAGACGATGTCAAAAGAGTAAATGCCTTTTGTAATCAGCCGGAAGAAATCTTTTTGTCGTCAGAATTTAGTACAGGCCGCATTGAAATGCAGTTTGAGTGGGTCCAGGCTAAAGACTTGCATCCACTGCAGTTTTTCCGTCGCTATCAGCACAGCATTAATCAGATGAATGCTGACAACAGGGCTGGTGAAGACGATGTCACAGCTTTTTCTTGTCAAAACCAACTGATAAGCCCGGTAGAAGGTCAGCACGCCAAAGCCGTATTTTGTTTGAGAGCGTATCGAAACTATCCGCAACTTTTTGACGTGGCTTATATTTCAGCTTCTTTAGACCATCAGCAGCAAGGCGTGATCAGCCACTTCACTTTAGCAGGTGTTGATCAAAAAATGGCCTTAGAGTTCAGCCGTAAGTTTATTGGAGCTGTGGTATGGCAGTAATAGTGGAAGTGCTGAATAAGCAGCTAAAAGTCACAGAGCGGCATAAGTTTTTACAGCATCAGGTTAAATTAGGCCGGGCTTTTGACAACGATGTAATTTTATTTAACAAACATGTGTGTCCTTATCATGCTCAGTTGCAGCAAGACGAGAAAGGCCACTGGTGGCTGGAAGATTTAAGTTCAGTCAATGGCAGTTTTGTCTCAGCCCGAAAAGCTGTAGTGGCTAAAGAGCCATTACGTTCGGGAGAAGTCTGTTGGTTGGGTGAGCAAGCTCTGAGGTTATATGATGACGCGCACCCTGTGGCTGAAACTATACCCTTTAGCATTACAGGCCAAAGGTTACAGGCGATGGGGCACTGGGCCTTTATTCTGCTGTTTGCGTTGATATTAGCCGCTAATCAAGTGATCGAAATCTGGTTAACTCTGCCAAAACAGCTTGAGCATTTATGGGCGATCCGGCTGCTGGAATTGCCGAAATCTTTACTGATGTTTTGTATCTGGCCCGCTATTCTGGCGCTATGGAGCCGGTTTAACCAACAGGAAAGTCATTTTCTGCCTCAATTAAGTCTGACTTATGCGGCACTAGCCTGCAGTTCAGTCTGGGCTGCATTTTGTTATTGGCTGGGCTTTAACCTGGACGGTTCTGCTGTTGCGCAGGTGCTCGAAGTACTGGGTTATACCCTGATCTTAGCGGCTTTGTTTAGTGGAAATTTATGGTTGGCGACTCACTGGTCAATCAAGGTTCAAACCTCTGTTGCTCTTGCTGTTGCTTTACTGGCGACATCAGGCCAGTGGGCTAGCTTGCTGACCCCTCCGTCACCTTTTGAACGCAGCTTGCAGTACGATTCACGTTTGTTGCCTTTGTCTTTTTATCTGGGGCAAGGCAAAGATATGCAGCAGTACGAACAGGATTTGCAGCAGCTATTTGAGCAAGTGGAACAGAAACGACAAGAGGGTCATAAAGAATAAAAGGTCAGAGCTTCGGCTCTGGCTCTCCCATTCGATCATTCAGCTCAGATATCGGCAGTAGGATCAGAGTCAAGACTCTGATCCTTGCAGTTTCTGCCAGATGTCGCGAATTTGATCGGACAAGGTCATAGGATCAAAAGGTTTTACCACCACATCGGCGGCGCCTAAGGCTTTGTAGGATTCAATTTCGTTGGCTTGCACTTTAGCCGTCATAAACACCACAGGAATAGTGCTTAAGTCAAAATCGGCCTGCATTTTTTTTAAGGTGCTGGGACCATCCATTCCGGGCATCATTACATCCAGTAAAATCAGCTGCGGCTGAAAAGCATGAAAACCTTTTAGCGCCTCTTCACCACCACTGCAGGTTTCGACGGTAAATCCACCTACGACTTCCAATGCAACCTTGGCTACGGCCTGAATAGATGGATCATCTTCCACATGCATAATACGTTTGAGTTCTGTCACCTGAATGTCTCTTTGTTCGGGTCATTATGTATTGGATTGAGTGTGCATTATTTTTAGTCTTGATGCCAGTTGAAGTCTGGCAATGCTGAACAAAATACTAAGTAAAAGCCAAAGCCGCTTTTGTTGTCTGCGGTGGTATAGTAGCAACAGTTTTTGTGGTCACAGATGTTTTATCCGCTTATGCCCCAGCTTTTGTCTGAACAGTTTTTGCACTTGGATCTGTTACTCACTCAGTACCAGCAGTTCTGGCGCTTTAGCCCTTTTCATCTCGCAGCTTTACCATGGGCCGATACCCGACTAGGCCAGCATTTACAGCAGATCACTGCGGCAGAAATACAGCGGCTGGATCAGGACGAAGTGTATCGTCGCAACTATTTTTCTGAGTTTTTCCCAGAGCTAAATCAGTTCAGTCCTTTTAATCTGGCAACAGCCGGCAGTAAAAAGCCAACACAAACCGAGCTGCCATTCTGGTTTAGCCGTGATATTAAAGGCCGTAAACTGGAACAAATTCAGGCTTTTGCTACAGAGATGCAACAAAGCGATTTGCCTGTACTGGAATGGTGTGCTGGTAAAGGTCATTTAGGGCGCTGGCTTAGTTTTAGTCGGCAGCGAGAGGTATGCAGCCTGGAATGGCAGGAGGATCTTTGCAGTGAGGGCCAGCAACAGGCGGAAAAACTAAAACTGCCACAGAACTTTATTCAGGCGGATGTGTTATCTGCTGGCACTTCAAAACACCTTAGAACAGGGCAGCAGGTTGTGGCTTTGCACGCTTGTGGTGAATTGCATATTCGCTTGCTGCAGCTGGCCAGCCAGGCTGGTACAAAGCAACTGGACATAGTGCCTTGTTGTTATCATTTAATAGCCACTGAGCAGTACCAGGCCTTATCCACTTTGGCGCAGCACAGTACTTTGGCTCAGTTAAGCCGTGACGAACTCAAGCTGGCAGTGCAGGCTCAGGTCACAGCGGGCGACCGGGTCACACGATTGCGTCATACCGAAGTCATGTGGCGTTTGGCTTATCAGGAGTTGTATCAGGCGTTGCAAGGTGTAACAGAATACCGGCCTTTATCTTCTGTACCTAAACATTGGTTTAGTGGCGAGTTCAGCGCTTTTGCGCACTGGGCAGCTTCGCAGCATCAATGGCAAATTCCGGCTGATACAAACTGGGATTATTATCTGCAACTGGGGCAACAGCGGCATTTATTAGTACAAAAAATGCAGCTGGTGCGATCCTTGTTCCGGCCTTTGCTGGAGCAGTGGCTTGTGCTGGACAGAGCCTTATTTTTGCAACAACAAGGCTATCAGGTGAATGTTAAACAATTCTGCGACTATCAACTCACTCCCCGTAATCTGCTGATCAGTGCCAGAAAAAGTTAAAGCTCTTGCTGCCTGCCACCTATTCGCTGAAAGGTGCTTAATGTGAACAAGGGCAGCGTAGCAAACAAGGTTTCGAAAATCTCTGCCTGAATTTGCTCGTAGTTGGCCCAGACTTTATCTGAACTGAAACAATAAATCTCCAGTGGTAAACCTACTTCGTTAGATTCCAGCTGACGCACCATCAGCGTCATATCCTGATTGATATTTGGGTTCTGCTGCAACAGCCACTGGGTGTAATGGCGAAACAGCTTCAGGTTGGTCAGGTGCGGTTGTTGTAACAAGTCCTTCGCCTGCTCTGTAGCAAAAAATGGTTGTAGCACTTGCTGTTGCAGCAGTTGTTGTATTTCCGCTTCGTCCAGAAAACCTATACTGTGAATATCAATTTTGATGGCTCTTTTAATACGGCGCCCACCGGATTGCTGCATGCCCCGCCAGTTTTTAAAAGAGTCGGAAATTAGTGCATAAGTAGGAATAGTGGTAATGGTGTTGTCCCAGTTCTGCACTTTGACCGTAGTAAGTGCCACTTCAATTACAGCACCATCTGCACCGTATTTAGGCATTTCAATCCAGTCGCCGCGGTTTACCATGTTATTGGTAGCTAACTGAATACTGGCGACTAAACCTAAAATAGTGTCTTTAAATACCAATAATAAAACCGCAGTTAAAGCGCCTAAGCCGCTGAGTAAATAGACCGGCGATTTGTCCAGCAGCGTACTGAGGATCAGTATGCCTACCACGATAAAGTCGAGTAATTTCAGAATTTGAGCAAGCCCCAGATAAGGCACATTGCTCTGACGGTCTACTGCGCTGTAAATAGCAGTAGCAAAATTAATCAGTGCGGCAAAAGCCATACCTGCAAAACAATAGAGATAGATCCAAAGGCCCAGATGCACAACCGACATAAAATCTGGCCAATGCAGGAAAAATTTTTCGGCTGAGCTGATCAGTACCACTGCTGGTATTAAATGCGCCACATGGCTGGCCAGTTTCAGCCGTTCTTTTTCAGTTTGGTGTTCTAAGTCGCCATCTACTTTGTCCAGCAAATGAGCTATGGCAGGCATCAGATAACGGCGGGCCAGTGCAAAAAGCAGGCATAACAATACAAAGGCCAGTAGTAGTCTGACGGCTAACATCAGTAAATGTTCTGGTGGTAAGTTCTGGCCAAAATAGCTGGCCGCTTGTTGTAAATACATGTCTAACACAAGGCGTTTTCCGAAGCTGATGTCTCTGGATCATGGTAAGCCGCTATGGTCTGATCTTTTTTCAGCCAGCGCTGATTCAGCCAGTTCTGAAAGCTGACTCTGAAGGTTTCATCGTTAAAATAGTCGCCAATGATTTGATGATCCACCGGCAAAATTTCAACCAAAACTACCACGCGTTTTAAGCGGCCACAGAGCATATCTAAGGCTACATGGCCTGGATTGTCAGGGTATAGAATAGTGACATCTAATACCGAATGAAACTGCGGGCCCATGCTGGCGAGGGTAAAAGCAATGCCACCGGCTTTGGGTGGTAATAAATGCCGGAATGGGCTGCGTTTTTGTTTATGTTTTTCTGTAGTAAAACGCGAGCCTTCGACAAAGTTAATAATGGTGGTCGGGGTATTTTTAAACTTTTCGCAGGACTCTCGGGTGGTTTCAATGTCTTTGCCTTTCAGTGCCGGTTTTTTCGCTATTTGTGCCTGGCTATAGCGTTTCATAAAAGGCATATCCAAAGCCCAGGAACCTGATCCAATAAAGGGCACCCATTTTAACTGTTCTTTTAAAAAGAATTTAGGTTCAGGAATACGGTTTAATGCAAACTGACTTAACACCGGAATATCCAGCCAGCTTTTATGGTTGGAGATCAGCAAATACCAGCTGTCTTTTTTCAGTTCAGCTACGCCACTGACTTGCCATTCCACTTTGTTAAACAATTCCATCAAGACTTTGTTATAACGCGACCACCCCCGGTATGCCCAATGTGCAGGTTTAGACCAAAAGGTTCTTGCTGCTGCGTTTGGCGACAACAACTTGGCTATGCCAATCAGGGTGACAATAGTTCCCCACAACGCCAGATTGCAGCTAAACAGCAAAAACGCCAAAGGGGCTTTCAGTACTACAGGCAACCAATACAGCATTAGCTCCGCTCTCCTTGCTTCAGCTCTGTTAATAACAAATCTTTATCTAACCAGAGTTGATTCACCCAGGCTTGAAATTTTTGTTTAAAAACCGGATCTTCATAATCACCAATCAGCTTTGGATCTATAGGCAATACCCGCACCCGCACTTTAATGTCGTGCACTTTGCCGGAAATATAGTCCCAGAAGGTAGGGATACCCTTGGGGTAACAAATGGTTACGTCCAGCAGTTTATGCAAATGTTCACCCATCGCATTCAGTACAAAAGAAATGCCACCGGCTTTAGGCTTGAGCAAGTGGGTAAAAGGCGATTGTTGTTTATCATGTTTGTATTGAGTGAAGCGGGTGCCTTCAAGGAAGTTCATCACAGACACCGGCTTGTAGCGAAACTTTTCGCAGGCTTTACGGGTCGTGGCTATATCAGTGCCTTTGAGTTCAGGTTTTTCCGCCAGCTGTTTGGCTGTTAAACGCTGCATAAAAGGAAAATCCAGTGCCCACCAGCATAAGCCAATTACAGGCACATAAATCAGTTCTTTTTTCAGGAAGAACTTTAAAAACGGCGCTTTGTGGTTAAAGACTTTTTGCAGTACCAGAATATCAACCCAGGACTGATGGTTCGCCATTACCAGATACCAGTCTTTCAAACTTAAATTATCTATACCCTTGATATCCCAACGAATACGGCTAAAGATTCGGCTGGTTAAGTTATTTAAGGTGATCCAGCTGGTAGCACAGAAATCCAGTAAATAGGTGATCCAGGTTTGCCAGATTTTTACCGGAGGCAGCTTCACTATGGCCAGGATCAGAATGGGCGTGGCCCAAAAAATAGTGTTGATAAAGTACAGCAGAAAAGAAAGCGAGCCACGTATTGGGGCTGGTAAGAAATGCAACATAACACCACCATCTAAAATTTAGAGGGGCAGAGCACAATCGTAAGTGCTCTAACCCCTTCACTCATCTGATCAGTGGTAAGTTTACCTTAATCTTCGAAGTAGGTGTAACCATAAACCCCGGATTTCAGTTCATCTAAATAAGACGCCTGCATTTCAGGGGTAAAGTCCATCCGTGCTAATTGCTTCTGGTAAGAGGCAAGCAGCTTCTTCGCGTCAAACTGAACATAACGTAATACGTCAGCCACTGTGTCGCCTTTAATCGCATTGGTCAGACGGTAACCGCCTTCGTCGTCCAGTTCAACGTGCACTGAGTCGGTGTCGCCAAACAGGTTGTGTAAGTCGCCCAGAATTTCCTGGTAAGCACCGACCATAAACATACCCAGCAGGAACTGTGAGTCTTCTTTGTAAGAAGGCAATGGCAAGCTGGATTCAATACCGTTACCGTCGGCATAGCTTTTCAGTACGCCGTCTGAGTCACAGGTAATGTCCTGAATAATAGCGCGGTGTTCCAGCGACTCATTCATCCGTTCCAGTGGCATCACAGGGAATAACTGGTCAATACCCCAGGCATCCGGCATAGACTGGAACAAAGAGAAGTTAACAAACAGCTTGTCGGCTAATTTCTCGTTTAACTCATCGTGAATATCACGGTGCGAACGCGAAGATAAATCCAGTTTGTTTTTCACTTTGTTGATGGTGGCAAAGTAAATTTGCTCCAGCAAAGACCAGTCTTTTAACGTCAGCAAACCATGCACATACTGAGCATGGGCATCGGTAAAATAATGCACTGCATCGTGGTAGGCTTCGACCGCAGTACGAGGTGTCACGTTTTTATACGAATCCCACAAAGCCCAAATCACGGCTGGTGAGTCTTCGCTTGGTTCTGGCATGTTAACCAGACCTGGCGCACGTTCTACGTCAATCGCATCAGTAATTAACACAGCGTGGTGTGCAGTCATAGCACGGCCTGACTCAGTGATAATGTTCGGATGCGGTAAGTCGTATTCGTCACAAACTTCTTTTAAGCCGTACACTACGTTGCGGGCGTATTCCAACATGGTGTAGTTCATGGAGCAGGCAGAACGTGAGTTCGAACCTTCGTAGTCCACACCTAAACCACCACCTACGTCGACCGTAGTGATAGGCACACCTAAAGTGCGCAGTTCAGCATAGTGACGGGCACATTCACGAATTGCGTTGTGAATATCGCGGATATTGGCAATCTGAGAGCCGATATGGAAATGCACTAACTGCAACAGGTCCAGTTTGCCTGCGTCACGCAGAATGTCGATGGCTTGCAGCACTTGAGTGGCGGTTAAGCCAAACTTGCCTTTTTCACCACCGGTATTTTGCCATTTACCTTTACCGACCGAGTTCAGCTTGATACGGATACCAATCATAGGCGCCTGACCTAAGCTGTCGATTTCACGGATTAAGGTTTTTAATTCTGTGATTTTCTCAACCACGACATAAACCTGATGGCCCATCATCTGGCCAATGGTGGCTAAACGCAGGAACTCAGAATCTTTATAGCCGTTACAAACGATACGCAAAGGTTTGTCGGTCACGCCTAAAATAGCCATCAGCTCAGGTTTGGAACCGGCTTCTAAACCTACTTTACCGCTGTCATGGCTCACCAGCTTTTTCACTACAGAAAATTGCTGGTTTACTTTGATAGGGTAAACGGCAGTGTATTCACCTTGGTACTCACGCTCTTGTTTCGCCTGAGCAAAAGAATTAATTAAGGTGCCAACACGGTGCTGCAGAATATCGGTAAAACGTACCAATACGGGCAGGGTTAAGCCTTCCTCTTTAAAACGGGCAGTCAGTTCCGGGAAATTAATACCGGGTTTTTTATGGTCCTGGTCCGGATAAGCTACCAGGTCGCCATTATTGTTAACATCAAAATAGCCTTCACTCCAGACTGCTACGTTATATATGGATCGTGCTTTTTCGATACCCCAATCTGCCATTGTCGTGCCCTTAAAAAAATGATGCGCTATTTTAAAGCCAATGCTGTGAAAAAAACATGAAAAGTTTGTCTCATAGTGCCCTGACTGGCAAAATACCTAGCTTAGTTGATTTTCAGGAGATGAGTATGTCGGGCGACAACAAATGGTTCACCGAAATTTTTGCGGCCAGTGGTAGTGCTTTTGGTTTGGCCATCACCAAAAAACTGGATGAGGTGCAGTCGCCTTTTCAACATATCGAAATGTTTGAGACCACGCATTTTGGTAATCTGATGGTGATTGATGGCGTGATTATGCTGAGCAGCCGTGACAATTTCCTTTATCACGAAATGTTAAGCCACCCGGTTTTATTTACTCACCCGGCGCCAAAACAAGTGGTGATTATAGGTGGTGGTGACTGTGGTACTTTGCGCGAAGTATTAAAACACCCTGATATCGAACAAGTCACCCAAATTGATATCGACGAACAAGTCACCCGCATGGCGGAAAAATACTTCCCAGAGCTTTGTGCATCCAACAACGATCCACGCGCGACCTTAAAATTTGCCGACGGTATTCAGTTTATGCGTGACGCTGAACCAGAATCTTTAGACGTTGTGATCGTCGACTCCACAGACCCTATAGGCCCGGGCGAAGGATTATTTAACAGAGCATTTTATGAAAGCTGCTTAAAAGCACTGCGCCCAGGCGGTATTTTAGTGCAACAAAGTGAGTCGCCTCTTATTCATATGCCGTTACTCAAAGCCATGCGTGATGCCATGACAGACGCTGGTTTTGCTGATTTACAAAGCTTGTTGTTCCCACAGATGGTCTATCCATCCGGCTGGTGGACTTGTACTTTGGCCCGCAAAGACAGCAAATTTGAAGGCTTCCGTGTGGACGCTGCACAAAATCCTGCCTTTGAAACTCAGTACTACAATGCAGAAGTGCATCAGGCCGCTATGGCTTTGCCTAATTTTGTAAAGAAGGCTTTTGCAGAGCAGTAACAACCTAACCTAAGACAAGGGAGTCACTTGCGATGAAATGGATATTCGCTGCATTTATAGTTTTGGGGGCATGGCTGCTGTTGGCAAAGAGCAATTCTTTGGTACCAGCAGAACCCGGCACCGTGAAAAAGCCTGATCAGGTATCGGAGCTGTTACCACAGAACGAACGCGCTCAAGACGTCGCAATGCCAGATATAGGCATAGAGCTGCAGCATGCTGAGGCGAAGCCTGACTCAGAGTTGGTAGAATCCTCTTCCGCCTTATGTCTGGATGGTCGCGGCTGCACTCTGGATTTACACGAAAACTGGCATTTAAAACTGATCAGCAAGAATGGCAGCTTATTAAGTCGTGAGCTTGAAGCTGTGTTTAAAAGCCGAAATTTCATTGAAGCAGCAGAGCAGTTGCATTACTCCAGACAAAAAGCTGCTGACCATGAAACAGAGCTTAAGCTTGAGCAGCTGATGTTAGGTGCAGTGCAAAAGTTTAAGGCGCAACCGCAAGCCTTAGGCTGCAGAGATAACATCTGTTTGTTGCAAATCACTGTACCAAGAGAAATTAAAGTGGATGAAGTTCGGCATGTGCTCAATGCACCAGACTTATCCTGGCGCATGCTGACTATGTCTAAACGAAAAAGTAAATACCACTGGAGCTTACGTTTTGTTGCCAGTGTTGATGAACATTCAGTGATAGCGAAGTATTAGCTGCACACCTGAGTGAATGCGACTCGTTGATCGTCAATAGGATGTAAAGACTCCAGAGTTCTTTCACTTGCCCTGAAGTAATAAATCACAGGTCTATAGCTTTATAGACTGCTCAGAAACCTCACGTGGCCTCATTAAAAACGTTACCTGTTGACATATTGTTTCTTTTTTTTGGTATGTTCATATTTTGTTTCTTAATGTTAAATAAATGGGGTTTTTATGAGGGGCGTACTTGTTTTACTGTGCTGTTTGTCAGGTCTTTATATCAATGAAGTACAAAGTCAGGTTGATAAAACGGACTGCGTCACCAATTGTGTATCGGAAACCCGACAGGGCGATTCAATAGTTTATACATGGAAAGATAAAAACGGAGAGAGTGTCAGAGCATTTGTTGTGCAACTGTCGGCTGGCGAAATGAAAAAACAAAGCTTATCTGTTTTAAACACCGAGGCTAGCGCGGGCAACACAATGACATCAGAAGAGAGTCTGCCAGGAGGTAAAAAGGCGGTTACATCCGTTACCACTATAGCGGCACGGGGAAAGATGGCAATTATTACAATAATTAAGATCTATGACAGGGATGGCAATTTAATTGATGTGAAAGTTATCCCCTCTGAAATGCCTATTCCTATCGACGATAAGCTGGAGTAAGGTGCTTTTTACATGGCGTAACCAGCTGCCTGAGGTTTTATTAAAAAACTCAGGCAGTACGACCCGCCCAGAACAAAGATAAAATAATAAGTGCTGTTCCTATGCAAAATGTCCACCAATTAACGTTGTGTTGCCAGAATACAAAGTTCACCACCAGGCCTGCCGGGATCAGCACGTTATTCATCACCGCCAATTGATTGGCATTCACTTGCCGCGCGCCTGCGTTCCACAGCCAATAGCCTAAACCAGAAGCCACCAGGCCTAACCAAACTAAAATGCTGTAATCCAGAGTGGTCCTTGGTATCTTGTTCCAGTCAGCAAATAAAGCTGTCGCCAGTAGGCTGATGAGAGTGGCACCAACAAAAAACCAACCGAAGTTGTAGCGTTGTGAGCCCGTAGAACCCAAATCCAGCTGGCGATAAGCCACCTGACCAAAAGCAAAACATAAGTTGGCCGCTTGTATCAGCACTAAACCCCACCAGAAATCTGCGCTTAAGTTTTGATAACGAATCACTAAAGCACCCAGAATAGCCAGCAGAGCAGGGCCTAACCAGCGCAGATGCAGCTTTTTATAACGCCAGAAGTAATCCAGTATAGAGATATAGGCAGGGGTCAGAATAGTAAACAGCAGCACTTCGGCCACACTTAAATACAGGAAACTGTGATACAGCAGCAGGTACATCAGCCCCAGTTGTATAGCGCCAATGGCGGCAAGAGCCATAGCCTGAGTTTTAGAGCTGGTGCTTTTTAATAGCCAGGGCAGGAATAACACTAAAGCCAGCAGCATACGGCTACTGACCGCTAAATAAGGGTCTACCCGGCCAGACAAAAATTCGCCAATCAGGGAAAAACTAAAAGCCCAAATCAGCGTAACTAACCACAATAAACCCATAAAAAAACTCCGGTGTGCTGGTACTGCAATAAATGCAGCGGCAGCATAGCCGGAGTTTTAAATTTTTAACAGCTTTACACTTTTACAAGCTTTAGCCTAAGCCATCTTACTCTGTTATGGCTTCGATATGTATCTCAACGCGGCGGTTCATGGCTCTGTTGCTTTCAGAATTGTTTGGCACAGCGGGATAGCTTGGGCCTAAACCCTGAGTTTCAATCCGAATTGGGTTTAAACGCTGCGCCACTAAATAATCTTTTACGCTTTCAGCACGTTTTTTTGACAGCTGCATATTGTAGTCATAAGCACCGGTGTCGTCGGTATGACCGCTGATCACCAACAGGGTTTTGTCGTATTCACCCAGTACTTTTGCTACGTCATTCAGTACAGGATACAGCTGAGGCTGGATAGACGACTGATTCACAGCAAAGGTAATTTGTGACGGAATCTCTAAACGCAAAATATCGCCGTCACGGTGCACTTTGACACCAGTACCGGATAATTGATCACGCAACGCCATTTCCTGATGATCCATATAACGACCTACAGCAGCGCCAGCTAAGGCACCAATAGCTGCACCAATAGCCAGCCTTTTGTTTTTATGATTGCCTGTTGCTTTACCCAGCACAGCACCTACACCAGCACCAATGGCCGCGCCTTTGGCTGTGTTCTGGTTTTCCGGTGCAATATTCATACTGGCACAACCGGATAAAACTAAGGTGCTGCATAAGGCAACTAAACCTAACTGTTTGGCTATCATACGAAATCTCCTGAATTGTTGTGACGCAATTGTACCTCAGTTGAACTGAATTAGCGCTGAACTAAAAACATGACCCTGAGCAATGTTTAACAACTCGGGGCCTTGGTCCTTTAAGGAGAGCGCTGGATGGCGGCAAATAAAGCTGAAGGTTGTGAAGGCTGGAGAGTCTAAGTAAGAGGCGCTCCCCAGTATTCTGGTGAAGGAATGGTGCCTGGTGAAGGAATGGTGCAGCGATTAGGTTTGCTTTAGTTGCCTTAACAGTTCGCGCTCAATAGCAAACACATGTTCGTCTTGCTCATTCATATCGCGCAGCGCCTGCGCCAGTTGAAGCAGGTATTCACTGTTAGGCCCACTTGGACCATGACTTCGCGCTATATGCGCGGCTATAGCTGCTTCTGTATCCGGGCCCAGATAAGCCTCATTATCTGGGCTGGCTAAATACACCACGCCTTGTACTTCACCTGTTTCATTCAGCCAGTGTAGTGGGGTAAATATACGCAAATAGCCATTTTTTTCACGATGGTCCAAATGTTCAAAGGTCGCTGGTGTTACTTGATAAGCCATGCCGGCGCAACGTGCTCCAGCTGCTTCAATCAGGGTTAGCACCCGTCCAGGCGCCTCAGGCGTACCACGATGATCATGTGAGCCCTGCCAAAAGCGGCGTTCCCAACCATAAATGCAGGCTGGTTTAGCAGCCAAATAGTCAAAGTCAGTTTTATAAATCAGTGAGCCGTAACCAAAGAGCCAGACAGAGTCGAGGTGATCCAAAGGTTGGCGCTGTTGGTTCAGTGCAATAGTGTTGTGCGACATCAGGCTCTGCTTAAGACAAAAAGTAATGCATTGTTGGTCAGATTTTACCGAACTACCTTTTACTTATGCTATACGCCATTTACTGTTGTTATGCGTTATTTTGAGGCCAAAACGAGTAGCAAAAGTAATTGCAGCTGCAGCAAGGCTAAAAGTGATGGAGACCCCTGGAGCATACATAGTTCACTATGTGATTGGGCGAAGCCTGCAGTCAACAAAGCTACAGCTTCAAGTAAGACGGGTATAGACATATATACGTCTAAATAGGTATGCTCGGGTGGTCAAAAAATAACTGGAGATAAATGGGTTTTATGGCAGGGTTAAAGTGGCGACGTCTGGTGCTTAAAGTGGGCAGTGCCCTGATTGCACCGGAAGCAAAAGGTTGCTCCACTCGTTATTTGCTGGCGATCGCTGGGTTTATCAGCGAGTGCAGGCAACAAGGGGTTGAAGTGGTATTGGTCTCTTCAGGTAGTGTGGCTGCAGGCCGTGCTGCTATTCCCTTTGCCCACCACCCCTTACCCATTAATGTTAAACAAGCTATGGCTGCTGTAGGCCAAACCCGTATGATGCAAAGCTGGCGTAACTTGCTCGACTTTGACTGCGCGCAAATTCTGCTGACACATGATGATTTGCAGCACCGTAACCGTTATTTAAATATCCACAATACGCTGCGTACTTTGCTCGATCACGGCGTACTGCCTATCGTCAATGAAAACGATACTGTGGCGACAGCTGAACTCAAAGTGGGTGATAACGACAATCTGGCCGCTTTGGTCGCGACTGTTGTCGATGCCGATGCCTTAATTATTTGCTCTGATGTCGACGGTTTATATACCGCCAATCCACGTGCTGACAGCAATGCGCTGCTTATTCCTGAAGTGCATCAAATCACACCGGAGATTTATGCCATGGCCGGCGGCAGTCATCATGCCATTGGCACAGGGGGCATGACCACCAAGTTGCAGGCGGCCAGTAAAGCCACGTCACAAGGCATTGATACCTTAATTATTAACGGCCAGAAAGCTGACAGCTTCGCAGCACTCTTGGCTGGTAAAGCTTGTGGCACGCTGTTTCATAGACAGCAGGAACGCTTAAGTGCAAAAAAACACTGGTTATTACACAGTTTAAAAACCCGGGGTGAGCTGCAGCTCGACAGCGGTGCTGTGCAGGCTTTATTGCATAAAGGCGCCTCTTTGCTGCCAAAAGGCATCAGCAGTATCAGCGGTGATTTTGATAAAGGTGATGCGATTTGGTTGTGTGACCAAGCCGGTAAACAGCTGGCCAAAGGCATCAGCCAATACAGTGTGGCTGAGCTTGGTAAAATCCGTGGCGTGCACAGCCAGCAAATTGAAAGTATTTTGGGGTATTGCCCAAGCGAAGTGGTGGTGCACCGCGACGATTTAGCTTTGGTAGAGGGCTGAGTATGACTAGTGTGAATATTAAAGCCATTTGCCAGCAAGCCAAAATCGCGGCTTTGCAACTGGCTCAGTTATCCGAAGCTGATAAAAATCAGTTACTGCTGGCTATGGCTGATCAGTTAGAAGCCGACACAGCTTTGATTCTGGCAGGCAATGCCAAAGATATGGCGGCAGGGCGCGAAAAACAGTTAGCAGAGGCCATGCTCGACAGGTTATTACTCACCGAAGAGCGAATTAAAACCTTAGCCAATGCAGTGCGTTACATAGCAGCTTTACCAGACCCTGTAGGCCAAATCCGTCAGATGGCGCCACGACCAAATGGCATTCAGGTGGGTAAAATGCGGATCCCGCTGGGCGTCATCGCCATGATTTACGAAGCCAGGCCTAATGTCACTGCAGACGCTGGTGCCTTGTGTTTAAAGTCCGGCAATGCGGTGATATTACGCGGTGGTCGTGAAGCTCTGCAGTCCAGTCTGGCTATTGCTGCTTCTTTGCATATAGCCATGGCAGAACAAGGCATTAACCCAGCGGCTATCAGTGTTATACCCGATCCGGATCGGGCTTTATTGCTGGAACTACTGCAGCAAAAAGACAGTGTCGATTTAGTGATACCACGAGGCGGCGAAGGTTTAATTCATTTTGTTAGCGACAACAGCAAAATTCCGGTGATTCAGCATTACAAAGGTATTTGCCATTTGTATGTCGACAAAGCTGCGGATTTGGATAAAGCCATGGCGTTATTGCTCAACGGTAAAACCCAGCGGCCTGGTGTTTGTAATTCGCTGGAAACCTTATTGGTGCACAAGGATATTGCACCAGAGTTTTTAGCTCTGGTGTCTGCGGCTTTTGAAGAAAAGCAGGTAGAAGTCTTTGCCTGCGATTTGTCTTTGCCTTATTTCACTGGGGCGAGCAAAGCGGATGATACTCAGTTTGATACCGAATATTTACGTTTAGCTATGTCGGTCAAAACTGTGGCTGATTATGACGAAGCAGTTGCTCATATTCAGCGTCATAGCTCAGGTCATACTGAAGTGATTTGCACTCAGGATATCAGCACAGCACAGCGTTTTTTAAAGCAAATTAACAGTGCAGTAGTGATGGTGAATGCGTCTTCGCGTTTTAGCGATGGCGGCGAACTAGGCTTAGGCGCAGAGATTGGTATTTCTACCTCTAAGCTGCATGCCTACGGCCCTATGGGGCTGGAATCCCTGACCACAGAAAAATATATAGTCATAGGCGACGGCCAAACCCGCTAAAGCTGCTTCAAGTTTATTGAAGTGGCGCCGATAACAGAGTGAATTCTCTGTTTTCGGTGCAAAGCTGATGATAAAAATGGACTTAAATCAGATGCTCAATGTGAGCATTCAAAATGCAATGCCTGCAGCAACGCCGCCAGCCTCGGTTTCGGATGACAACAGCTCAGAGCCGGAAAAAGACAGCAGTAAAGCTCCAGTCGGTATTCATGTTGATCTGTCGCCGCTGGGTTTAGATAAATCCAAAAAAGCCGAAAGGGACAAAGATATAGACGAAAGTGAGTTGCCTGACAGCGTTAAGCAGTCACTGAAAGCTATCCGTGATAAACAGGAAGAGCTTGAAAAAAAACAGCAAGAGTTGCAACAGCTGATGAGTAATAGTTCTATGCCACCTGAAGAAAAACAGGAAAAGGTAAAGGCGCTACAAGCAGAAGTCAGCACTTTGAGCCGTGGCGTGGTTGATGCGAAAAATAACCTGGTCAGCTCAATGCAGGATCAGGGCTTAACTGAACAGCAAATTCAAACTGCTATGGCGTTGATGAACTAAGGTGCTGTATTTGTTTTGCAGTCAGGGTTAAACACCCTTGTAGCAGAAGGCGGATTGCCTGCTAATTTAGAGGCAGGGCGTATCGGCCTTTTGACCAGCTCCCCACTGCAGTTTGGACAAATCCCTGCCAATTGGTGCATGCACTCCGGACAAAAGGTACATTCAAAAGAGCAGATATAAGCCTGATCTGCTGGCGTTAAATCCGTATCACAACACTCGCAGTTTGGTCTGAGTTCTAACATCTCTATCTCCTTGTAATCGCTTTAATCTATTTCAGCAGAGGCAACATCAGCTGTCTGCCAGAATTCAGGCCAATCTCTGTTGCTTATCAGCCAGCCTGACAGGGGCATGCGATTCGACAAAGCTGCCTGAATCTGCTTTTATAGATCAAAGACTTAATGGATTAGCATATGAAAATAGCTGTCATAGGTGGTGGTATCAACGGTTTGTCATCCGCCTGGCAATTGGCCTTGGCTGGTCATCAGGTGGAGTTGTTTGAACGAGATGAGCTGATGCAGGCGACCAGTAAATCTTCCTCCAAATTACTGCATGGTGGTTTACGTTATCTGGAGCAGGGCGAATTTCGGCTGGTGCATGAAGCATTGCAGGAAAGACGCTGGTGGCTAAAGAAAGCACCACACTTAACTAAAAGATTACCGCTTTTGTATCCCATTTATCAGAACGGCCAAAGACCCCGCTGGCAAATCAAAATTGGTTTGTGGCTTTATGATCTGCTCAGCGGGAAAAAAGGCATAGGCCGGCATCGCTGGCTTACAGCAGAGCAGGCAAAACGTTGCTCGCCTGAACTAAAAACTGATGGTTTAACAGGGGCTTATTTATTTTTTGATGGCCAGATGGATGACAGAAAACTCGGGCTTTGGGTGGCAGAGCAAGCCATCAAAGCTGGGGTACAAATCCATCAACATTGTCCTGTCAGTCAAATCACAGCAACAGGTGGGGTCTTTGCCGGGAACAGCTCTGATTGGCAAGTCTTTGATCTGGTAGTGAATGTAGCAGGGCCCTGGAGTAATCAGCTATTGGAGCAATCTGAGTTGCCGTTGCAACAAGCTTTAGACTTGGTGAGGGGCAGTCATTTATTGCTGCCTGCAATCAGTCGTTATGGTCATATGCTGGAAGTGCCGGGTGAGTGCCGTATTGTCTTTGTATTGCCTTATCAGGGGCAAACCTTATTGGGCACTACAGAAGTACGGCAAAGTCTGGCAGAGCCTATAGAGTGCAGTGATGAAGAGCAGACCTATTTACTTAAGCTGTATAACCATTATTTTGACAGCCAATTGTCTGCAGCTGATGTAGAGAGTAAATTTGCCGGAGTCAGGCCTTTATTAGGGGGCAGTGACAGTGCCAGCACAGCCAGTCGGGAATATGCGTTAAATTGGCAGCAGCAGTTGTTGACGGTATCCGGAGGGAAATGGACCACAGCCAGGGCCTTAGCCCGGACTGTGGTAGAGCAAATACAACAGAAAAAAGCCTTATAAATCCAAAGCCAGAATTTTAGAACGGCGCTGGTAGTTATACAGTTGTTGTTTTTTCTCTGGTAAATCCTGCACTGTCACTAGTTCAAAGCCATGTTCCTGGAACCAGTGAATGCTGCGGGTGGTCAGCGCAAATAAGCGGTAATACTTACGCTGGCGTGCCAGTTGAATAATGTTTTTCAGCAAGGCGCTGCCACGGTCGGCATCACGGTATTGTTCATGCACAGCTAAGCAGGCAAATTCACCAACGTTTTCTTCCGGGAATGGATAAAGCGCAGCACAGCCGATAATTAAACCATCACGTTCAATCACCACAAACTGGTCTATTTCCATTTCCAGCTGTTCACGCGAGCGACGCACTAATAAGCCTTGTTGTTCCAGCGGACGGATCAAATCCAGAATACCGCCTATGTCGGTAATGCTGGCGGCACGCAATCGTTCAGCTGCTTCAGTAACAATCTGAGTACCAATACCGTCACGGGAGAATAATTCCTGCAGCATGGCGCCATTGTCGCCATAGCTGACTAAGTGACAACGCGAAACACCAGAACGACAGGCGGTAATAGCCGCGTGTAAAAAGGCTATAGTGGCTGTGCAGGCATCTTCTTTTTGTTCCATCTGCCACATTAAGTGTTCAGCGTAATTGGGCATCAGTTCAGCGGTAATATCGCCATCTTCACCCACAATGCCGCCCGCTTCGTTGAAGCCGATAATTTTTTCAGCTTTAAGCTTTATTGCAACCTGTGTGGCAATTTCTTCGGCGGTCAGGTTAAAGCTTTCACCTGTCACTGAGGCTGCCACCGGGCCCATTAATACGATGCCGTTATTATCCAGCTGGCGACGAATACCTTGCACATCAATACGACGCACACGGCCGCTGTGCAAATAATCGATGCCATCATCGACACCCAAAGGCTGGGCAATAACAAAGTTACCGCTCACCACGTTGATTTGAGCATTGTGCATGGGCGTATTGCTTAAACTCATCGACAAACGAGCTGTAATATCCAGCTGCAAAGCACCTGCAACTTGTTTGATCACCAAAAAAGCATCATCGTTCGTCACCCGGATACGATTGTGGTAATCACAATTTAAACCAGCTTTTTCCAGCGCTTTATTAATTTGGGGCCGTGCGCCATACACCAGCACTATTTTAATGCCAAGCGTATTTAGCAACGCTATATCATTAATAATGCTGCGAAAGCCGGGCTGATCTATGGCTTCACCACCGAGCATCACCACAAAGGTTTTACCGCGGTGAGAGTTCACATAAGGGGCGGACTGACGAAAGCCATCAACAAGTTCTGTAGTGCGCACTATGGTTTTGTTTCCTTCTGGCAAAAACAAAATAAGATTAAGGCTGGCCTGTGACAAAAATGCGACCACTGCTTAAGCATAGCAAAACAATGCAAAAGCCAGCGGCAATGCAGCTTGAGGGCAGCAAATTAGCGCGCACTTTAAACAATTTTGGATAAATAACCAACAGTTAATTTGTGTTCAAAAAGTGTTTTTGCAAAAACCTATTTATATCAGTGTTTTATGTGTTGGTTTTTATGGTTTTCGATAACCTTTTGTGGTTTTTTATATTCATTTATTGCATGAATATACCATTTAAAAGGGGCATGCCGGATTGTGCTGCAAGGTAGCGGCGGCGACTTGCCGTAACAGCCGTTGCTGAGGTTCAGGCAAAGCAACTTTAGGTTGAAATGGCAGTAGTTCCGCATTGTTGCCGGTAATACTTTGATAAAACACTAAAGCCGTCAGGAAGGATCCCGCCAAAGCCGCATGATTGCCATCTGCTTCATGTAGCACCATTTGAGGTTCCTGCTGACTCAGGTTATCCCATGCTAATCCAACAGGGGCAACGCAACCAGGCTCCAAAGCAACAATTGACTGATGCAGCGAGTGCACACGGCTCCCTTCGGTTGTATTGCCCCTCTGACCATGTTCAGGAAATAAAATGGGTGTTACGTTGCGTGCCTTTGCTGCTCTGAGCCAAATGATACTGGCATCGATCGGGTAGGTATAAAGACCAGTCGTCGAATACTTCTGGCCCTGCAGGATCACGTGAGTCCAGCCGCCGGATTGCAGTAAATGCAAGTCAGTGCTTTTGACTAAGCGTTCATCCAGGTAACTACTTCCATTGGCTATGGTCTGTTGCACTTTTACCTCGGGTCGGCCAGCAATGATCAGATCATGCAGCAAACCGGTCAGGTTGTGAGAATGGACGTGACTATTACCAAATACCAGAATTTTATAGGTATCGACATATCTGTTGTCCGGTACTTCTGCGCCTGCCGGAAAGTTAATGTCAATGCCTTTAACTGGTACTGGCGGGCCTTCATTGTTGCTACTACTTCCACCGCAAGATGCTAATAATAGGCTGCTACATATCATGATGGCTGACAGGAAAGAGTGGAGTGAGTTGTTCATAGCAAAGCTCTGTCTGTTGACTGTTCAACTATTTGAGCCCGCAGCATGCGAGATGGCAGGTAAAAAAGCCTTACCTTTACATGAAAAAAACAGGATAAATAAATGACAACAGGCACAGCTATTTTCGCACTAAAAAGGTTCAGGTTCTTGCGTCGGAGTTGTATTGCGCTCCCATTAACTAGTTGATATCATCGAGTTATCAAATTTATCAATTGTATGCTTAGAGCTCATCGATTCAAAGTTGCATGACGAGTTGATGTCGGAATCTTCTTCCGGAATTAACTGGAGTTGAACTCTGCTTCATCTATGTTCAGACAAAGCAGGTGCGACAGGTAATTATTTGCGTTTTGTACCGATATTGTTGTGGCTAGAGGAGGGCAGCTGTTTCCTCCTGTTATTGTTCTTTCAGGTCAAAAAGCCTTTGGTGTTTGACTGGCTCAATTACATTTTATAGTTTTCAAAGGGGTTGATTTATGTATGCTCGATACTTGTTTTCCCGTACGACTTTAGCTGTGTTTATTGCGGCAGCATTGGCTGGTTGTTCGGTAACCCCGGAACAATTGTCTGATAAGGATGTGATGGCTAATGCAGCCGAAAACGCATCTACCCTGGCTCAAGACGTGGCGGCTGTGACTGGTCCTATTGATTTGCACCAGGCTTTTGCCCGTACGATCAAATACAACAGAGACGCAAGATTAAAAGCTTTTGAGGCTGTCATGTCTCAGGGCCAGTTAGCTGTTGATCAATTTGACATGTTACCCGATTTCGCTGCTCAGGCTGGATATAACAGACGGAACAATTACGCGGCCTCAGCATCAGTTGCCTTTATTGGTGATAAACCCGGCCCTATTAGTGATAATCCAAGTTATTCAGTGTCGTCGGACAAAAGTACGGTAAACGCCAGTATAGGCGCTACCTGGGATGTGCTTGATTTTGGTTTATCTTATTATCGCGCTAAGCAACAAGCCGACCGGTTTTTGATTTCCAAAGAACGTGAACGCAAAGTGATCCAAATGATCATGGCCCAATCGCGAAGCGCCTATTATCGAGCCGTATCAGCAGAGCGCTTGTTAGCGAAAATCGATCCGTTGATTATGAAATCCCGGGCAGCTTTGGATGATTCAGCCCGCTTGGAGCAACTGCGCGCACAGTCGCCAATTGACGCTTTAACTTACCAGCGTGATTTGTTGGAGACCTTACGTACCCTGCAAGACATTCGCAAAGAGTTAATGCCAGCTAAAGCTGAACTTGCCACCCTGATGGGATTAAACCCTGCAACCGATTTTGAATTACTCGACGTGAAAAATCCGGATTTCACCCTGCCGAATTTGACGTTAGATATCAACACTATGGAGCGAACAGCTTTGGTTCGTCGTCCTGAATTACTTGAAGCGCAATATCAGGAACGTATTACCCAAGACGAAGTGCATTCGGCATTTCTGAAGTTATTTCCAAGCTTAAGTTTAAATGCCGGCGTGAATTACAACGATACTGATTATCTGCGTAACAATAACTGGACTACTGCTGGTTTAGGCGTGAATTGGAATTTAATGAATGTGTTTCGACACGGCAAAACCGATGAGTTGAATAACTTAAAGATTGCGGCTAGCAAGCAACAGGCACTTGCCACCTCTATGGCTGTTATTTCTCAGGTTCATATTGCAGATATTCAATTCAAAGAATCGAACGACACCTACCAGTTAGCTACACAATATTTCGATGTAGCCCAACGTATAAAAACCCAGGTGGATTCAAACCGAGCGGCTCAAAGCATTGGTGAGTTGACAGTGATCCGGGAAGACTTAAACGCCTTGTTGGCTGAGTTACGTCGTGACGTTGCTTATGCTGAAGTACAAAATAACTACGGCAAAGTATTGGTATCCATGGGGTTGGACCCTTTGCCTGAAGGCTTTGGCGCTATGGATCTTGAGCAATTATCTGCAGCCTTTCAGGCGCTGACCAGCAAATGGCAACAAGGTGACTTGGGTATTGTTAATACAACTCCTGAGCCTGCCGTGCAGCATGCGTCGGAGTGATACAACAGTGAAGTTGATCTATATAGGCACAATACTGCTGTTTGTGCTGCAAACCTCAGCTCATGCCGAAGAACAGCGTGCTCGCGGCATGTTAGTGGCTTCCAGTAAGGCCACTTTATCCAGCGAGCTTGCGGCTAAAGTGATAGCTGTCCCAAAAAAAGTCGGAGAATCCTTTAAAAAAGGTGACCCGCTGATCAGGCTTGATTGTCGCTTATTTAAAGCGCAGCGAGACAAAGTACAGTCTGAAGTGTTGGTCGCTCAGTTAAAGTTAGAAAATGCACAACAACTCAGCAAGTTGAACTCTATAGGAACTCTTGACGTTGCAATAGCCCAGGCCGAGACTGAAAAGATAGAGGCAGAACGGATTATGGCGCAACTAAACGTAGAGCGTTGTGACATAAAAGCGCCATTTCATGGTGTGGTTGAGCAAGTTGATGTACATACCCATGAAATAGTGCAACAGCAACAAGCCTTGATGAAAATAGTCAGCCTTAACAGCTTAGAGGCTGAAATCATTGTGTCTGCTCATTGGATGAGCTGGCTTGAAGTAGGTAAAGCCATAGTGTTGCATGTCGAAGAATCACAACAGCAATTAGAGGCTGTAATAAGCCATATTGGGCCCAGTGTGGACCCAACAAGCCAAACCATACAGATCCGTGCCGAAATTAAAAAAGTACCTGCCAAAGTATTGCCGGGTATGAGTGTTGTTGCCATTTTCAATTAAACCCTGGCAACAAAAGAAAGAATAAAAGCGTTTTATTAACCAACATAACATCGGTTGTAAAAAAATCCCCCTGAGGTGGTTATTATGAAAAAGCATTACTCCAACAAAAAACTAGCACGTAAACCTTTGATTACGGCCTTAGAGCCACGTTTGTTGTTGGATGGTGCTGCGGTAGCCACAGCTGTTGATGTCATCACTGATGCACAGTTGCAACAGGATGCAGTGCACAAGGCTGTAGGGGAGGATGTTAGTCAGTCGGATCTGTCCACAGGGATTGCACCTACGGAACTTCGCCCACTGGACCCGGGCAGAAACTCTGGCAAAAAAGAAGTTGTGTTTATCGACAGCAATGTAACGGATTACCAGACATTACTAAACGGTATGAAAGAGGGCGTTGAGGTCGTATTGCTGGATGGCAGCAAAGACGGTCTTGCACAAATGGCCGACTGGGCACAGGGCAAGTCGGATTATGACGCTATTCATATTCTGAGTCATGGCGCTGAAGGGCAGGTCAGTTTAGGTGGTTTTAGTTTAAATAATAGTACCGTTCATACCCGTTCAGCTGATTTAGCCCAACTGGGCGCGGCGCTTAATGAAGATGGTGATTTGCTGCTTTACGGCTGTAAAGTGGCCAGCGGAGAAGGGCAAGACTTTATTTCCGCCTTAGCCCAAGCCACCCAAGCGGATGTGGCGGCGTCGGATGACCTAACAGGTGCAGCCAATCTTGGCGGGGATTGGATACTTGAAAAACAATCTGGTGTTATTGGTGCAGCGGATCTGGGTATTGGGTTGGCCGATAATTATGCACATACTTTAGAGACCATAACATTTGTAGAAGAGTCTTCAGAGGATACCAATGCAAATAACGATAACTCATTTACGCGTACGATAAGTGGTGCAGAATTTACATTTAGGGCAGGTTCCACCTTAACGAACACTTCTGCTAGCTACTTAGATATTCAGACGGACAGTTCCAGTGAGTATCAAAAAGTGAATGGAGGGATTGGTGCTGGGATTTATGCCTTGTCTGATCGTAATGACGGCTCTGGAATGGACTTTTCTATTAAAGTGGAAAATGGTTATACCTTTGACTTGACTGGATTTGAGGCCCAATTAAGGACAGGTGCGTTATCTGTTTATTACATTAAATACGGTGTTTCTGGTACTCAACAAAAGGATTTTTCACTTGGCGGAACTGATGCTTTTCAGGCTTACAACAGCATAACAGACTTTGATGATATTACCGAGATAGTATTTACTTCGGAAGACTACGGACTGTTTCAAAATCTGATTATTACTGACGTCAAAGCGATTGCTGTGAACAATGCCCCTACCATCACTGGTGTACCTTCAGATATTACCGTCACCGAAGACACGGCTTCCAATGTAGATTTGTCCGGCGTGACCTTTGCCGATAGCGATGGCGATAACCTCTCTGTCACCTTGACCGCATCGGCTGGTACGTTAGCCGCTTCTTCTGGTGGCAGTGTGACTGTAAGCGGTTCCGGTACTGGCATACTGACTCTCGCTGGCACAGCCGCTAACATCAATAGCTATTTAGATACCACGTCAAATGTGCAATACACAGGCGCGAGCAACGCCAGTGGTGATAATGCCGCTACCTTAACAATTAAGGCAAATGATGGCACTGTGGATTCCAGCACCTCCACTGTGAATATTGATATTGCTGCAGTTAACGACGCGCCAACTGCCGTATCGCCGACGACTGGCACCGTAAGCACCTTTGACAGTGCAAACGCTGTGGTTGCCACTATCGGGGCCACTGATGTTGATGACAGTACGTTGAAGTACAGCATTCAATCTATTACCTTGAACAGTGCCTCTCAGGCCAATGACGGTTCATTGTTTTATTTTGCGACTGATGCCAACACTTTAGTCGCAACCAATGCCTTGCGTGCCACAACACCTTCTAATATGGCAGCAGGCACCTATATTGTGACCGTCGTCGCAACGGATGCAGCAGGGCTTTCTACAACTCAAGAGATAAGCATCACGGTAACAGACACCTTGGTGGTGACCACAGCCAATGACACCTCAGAAGATGCTGCAGACGCTTTTAATGGCAACAGCTACGCAGCTGAGTTGGCGGATGGTGGTGGTTTGTCATTGCGTGAAGCGCTGGGTTTGGCAGCGGCTGGCGGTAAGACTATTGCCTTCGCTGCGGGCATTAATGGTACTAACATTTCACTGGACTCCACTCTGACCGTGGCGGCGGATACTGTGTTTCAGCTCGCCGACGGTACCAGCTTCACCATTAGCGGTAGTAACTTGTTCCTGAACGGGGCACTCACTGTCGACAGCGGCGTTGGCACTACTCTGACCTTGTCTGCCGACCTGACAGATAGCGCCTACGACATGTCAACACTGAATAAGGCAGGTGTCGGCACACTGGTGTTAAGTGGTATCAATAATATCGAGGAGACAGGTCTCGATACCATCACGGCGACAGCTGGTACACTGCAGATTAGCACCCAAAATAACCTTGGCAGCGGTGATGTCACGTTGAGAGACGGTGTTAACTTCAACACTGGCGATAGCATACTCACTGTCAACAACACATTTGCAATCCAAGAAGGCGGCGCCTTTTTCAACCAAACCAATACAGGGCATTTAACCCTAAGCAATTTAGTTGGAGGCGAAGGGCGACTAACCAAGACTGGCAGTGGCAGCATGACCTTGACCCATGACAATGAGAGCTTCGAGGGCGGCATTCAGATCGATAGCGGCACGCTCTATATTGCGTCGGAGGGAAATCTAGGTTACGGCGCTGTGACGCTTGGGGGCGGCAAGCTCGCTATCACCGCGGCGGCGATCATGTCGGATAGAGTCAGCTTTACATTCACCGGCGACGCCACCATCGAAACCGCCGCCGACGTCACGTTTTCTGGCACCGTCTCGGGCGACTACAGCATGACCAAAACCGGTGCAGGCACGCTGACTCTTTCTAACACCAATAACGAGGCCGGCTGGTCGGGCGATATAGTGCTGACCGAAGGCAAGCTGTCGATTAGCCATGATGATGCGCTGTCCAGCGGCTCGCTGCTATTCAATGGTGGCAGGTTAGGTGCCACCGCCTCAACCACCATCGACAATTCCATGTTGATGGGGATTAATGGCGGCAGTAATGGCGATGGCTCGATTGACGTTGATGTTGGTGTAGCGCTCACCCTGTCAGCAACCAGCTTCGGCGGTGGCGGCGGTCAACTGGAGAAACTTGGGGAGGGTACGCTGGTGCTGGGTATGACCAGTGCCAATCAGAATGTCGGACACAGGCTTACTGCAGGTACGCTGGAATTCACCAATCCGGGAGACGCACTGAGTAGTTCAAACACACTGATCCTGAATGGCGGTACGCTGTCGCTTTCCGGCGGCACGCTGGCAGCTGAGATCAGCGTTGAAAATGACAGCTTCATTACCGCCTCTGGCGACGCCATTATTTCGGGCCCTCTTAGCGGTTCTGCCAACCTGACCAAGACCGGCTCGGCACAACTCACGCTGACTGGTAACAACTCTTCGTTTGATGGTGCTATTACGATTTCCGCTGGCAGTCTGGTCGCTGGACACGCTAGCGCACTGGGTAGCACTGGGTCTGGTACAACAGTCAGTAGTGGCGCTACTTTACAGCTGGCGGATAGTATTTCAATTGCTGAGAGCCTCACCATAGTAGGCATGGGCGCTGGCAATGCTGGAGCCTTGCTGGGTGGCTCGGGTGCAACTGTTTCAGGCACTCTTACTTTGTCAGGAGATGCGTCTGTAGGTGTAGCAACAGGCAATAGTTTTACCATCAGTGGCCTGATTACCGACGGTGCTGACAGTTTTGCGCTGACTAAGCTAGGTAGTGGCTCTTTGAGGTTGACGAATACCGGCAATGAGGCCGGTCTGACCGGTGGTATCACAGTCTCCGCAGGAACACTGTCGGTCAGTCATGACGATGCGTTGGCAGCCGGTACTCTGACGCTGGATGGCGGTACATTGGCTTTATCTTCTTTCAGTGGGCCGCTCGATAACACCATACTTTTGGGCTCGAATGGCGGCACCATCAATGTCAGTAACGGCGCCGTCAGTATATCCGGCAATATTACCGGCAGCGGGATGTTAACCAAGACCGGTGGTCCGCAGCTAACGCTGAGTGGAACCAATGATTATTCCGGCGGTACTTGGGTTGCGGGAGCCAACGGTATCAGCATCACACATGCCGGTAACATAGGTACTGGCACTATCACCCTGAATACAGCAGGTACAGGACTGACCATTACTGGTAGCGCAGTGACCATCAGCAATGCCATTACTGTTAACAATGACGCCACCATTACGAATGCTAATGCAGTGACTTTGTCCGGCGTTATCTCTGGCTCAAGCGAACTAAATAAGGCCGGTGCAGGTGTACTTACCTTATCAGGTAATAATGCTGATTATTCCGGTAATATTACCTTGAGTCAGGGGGTGATTATTGCCGCTCACAATAATGCCTTGGGTAACACCACAGGTTCTACAACAGTCGCTAGTGGTACCACTTTGCGCGTTGGTAACGGCTTAACATTGGCGGAAAATCTTACTATCAGTGGTGCCGGTATCAATTCTGCCTATGGTGCTTTAAAAATCAATGAAGGGACTGGTTCAGCCACTGTGACCGGTGATATTACCCTGGCCGCTGACAGTCTGATCGGTGCATTTAACACAGGTGATAGTCTGACGTTGAGTGGCGTCATCAGCGGTGATTTTGACTTAACCAAAGTAGGCAGCGGAACTCTGACCTTGTCCGGGGCTAATACCCACAGCGGAGCTGTCACGGTGTCGCAAGGTACCCTGGCGCTGTCAGGTGGCAGTTCCATTGGCGATAGCAGTGCTGTGACTGTAAGTAGCGGTGCGACCCTGAGTTTGACCGGAGGCAATGAAACTATTGGCTCGCTGGCTGGAGCTGGAGCTGTTTCCCTAAGTTATGGCCTGACCCTAGGCAATGCTAGCAATACAGTTTTCTCTGGTGTGATTTCTTCAACGAACAGCAGCGGTATCAACAAAGTAGGTTCAGGCACACTGGCCCTGAGCGGTGCCAATACCTATACGGGTAGCACAACGGTCTCTGCTGGTAAGCTCTTATTACAAGGTGGTTCCGCTATTGCAGATAGCAGTGCCGTAACTATTAATGCCGGAGCAGAATTAGAGCTGCGCGATAGCGAGACTGTCGGCAGTCTGGCTGGTGAAGGTAGCCTGACGTTGAATGGCGGCAGCCTGACCACAGGTGGCAATAATAGCGATACCACATTCTCTGGTGTGATCCAGGATGGTGGCAATGGTGGCGGGTTAACAAAGGTTGGCACAGGTACTTTGACCCTGTCTGGTAGCAATACTATTACCGGGGGCACTGATTTAGTCGGAGGTACTATTGTTGCTGAATCGGTTAGTGCTTTGGGCAGCAGTGACATTTCTCTGGCCTCGGGCACCATACTTGATCTGGCAGCATCGGGGATCTTTGCTAACTCTATAGACCTTGCTGCGAATGCCAAAATTAATGTGGGTACGGGGATCAGCGCTACACTGAGCAACAGTATTGCAGGCAGTGGTAGTTTGACCAAAACTGGTGTAGGCACCTTGACGCTGACGTCTGGCGATGGCAGCAACACTTACAGCGGTGGAACAACTGTCGCAGCAGGTACATTGGCTATTTCCAGAACTTCTCACTTAGGTACCGGCACCATCACTTTGGACGGCGGCACGCTGCAAATGTTAAGCGGCGGCAATTTTTATAACCCCAATGCAATGACAAATGCATTGGTATTAGCCAGCGACAGCACTATAGATATTGGCTCTGGTGTATATGCTAAATGGTCTAACGTGATCAGTGGTAGCGGGTCACTGACCAAAACCGGCACCGGTAGCTTGGGTGTGACAGCGGTCAATACCTACACTGGGGATACAATCTTAAGCCAAGGTGCCATTGTTATCGACAGTGCTACCGCAACCTTAGGTGGTGCGGACGCAGGCAATGGCAATGCTTATGGCACCCTGACTATTCATTCTGGTGCACATCTTGATTTTAACTACGGTACTACCATAGCGAACGACCTGGTTATAGGCGGGGTTGGTGTTGGTTATGGTGCAATACAAGCCGGTTTTTCCGGAACTGATGTCACCTTCACAGGTGCAGTTACATTAAGTAGCGATACTCTGGTCGACCCTGGCAATATTACGCTGGAATTCTCCGGTGGTATTAGTGATGGTGGAAATGACTATACGCTGACCAATGCGTGGAGCGGAACTATCAAGTTGTCAGGCGTAGCCACTAACTGGACTGGCGGTATTGCTACAGTAGCTAACCATACTGGCAAGTTCTCTATTACGGATTCCAGTAATATAGGTACGGGCCAAATTACCCTCAATGGCGGCGGTCTGGTTATCACAGGTGCAGCAACGCTAGAAAACGCTGTTGTTATAGGCAGCGGTGGAGCCAGTGTTGATGCAAGTAATACAGTAAGTCTGTCAGGCGTGCTCTCTGGTTCTGGCGCTTTCACCAAAGCGGGTGCCGGTACTTTAACCTTATCAGGTACTAATACCCACAGTGGTGCTGTCACAGTTTCAGCCGGAACTCTGGCGCTGTCAGGTGGCAGTTCCATTGGCGATAGCAGCGCTGTGACTGTAGATAGCGGAGCGACCTTGAGTCTGACAGACGGCGCTGAGACCATAGGTTCATTGTCCGGAGCAGGTAATGTAGCGTTGGGCAGTAACGGGCTGACATTAGGCGGCGACGGCAGCAACAGTCTATTCTCTGGTTCTATTTCAGGTATTGGCGGCGGTGTCACAAAAGTGGGCTCAGGTAGTCTGACCCTGGGTGGGACTAATACGTATACAGGTGCAACCACAATTTCAGCAGGCACTCTTTATCTGGAAAATGGTTCAGCTATTGCAAATAGTAGTGCCGTAACTATTGATACAGGGGCTGAATTAGAATTACGTAACAGCAATGAAACCATAGGTAGTCTGTCAGGGGCTGGTACACTGACATTGAATGGCGGCAGCCTGACTACAGGGGGCGACAATAGTAGTACCACATTCTCAGGTGTTATTCAGGACGGAGATGGTAGCAACGGAGGTCTGACGAAATCAGGCTCAGGTACCTTTACATTAACAGGCAGCAACACCTATACAGGAGCTACGCAGGTATCAGCCGGAACGCTGGTTGCCGGCAGCGATACTGCATTGGGTGCGACAACGGCAGGTACTACTGTCAGTAGCGGAGGCAAGCTAAGTCTTGGCGATGGCGTGAATGTCGCGGAAGCGCTGTCTATTGCGGGGATTGGTGGTTTAACGCTGACCAGTGGTAGTGCGACCTTGTCGGGAAATCTTACGCTGACTGCCGATGCGCGAGTAACTGTTGATGGTAGTGCTACCTTGACGAGCAGTGGTACCTGGAGCGGTGCTTATACAGCTTACAAGATGGGGACAGGCAGCCTGGTATTAAGTGGAACCAACAGCGGGGCTACTACAACCAACTTGTCTGCCTCTTCGGGTACGCTCTCTATAACAGATGCGAGCAATCTGGTTGGCGGCACTTTGACCCTGAACACTGGGGTGGGCGGTAGCCTGACAGTAACAGGCAGCGATGTGACTATCAGCAAGAATATCGTCTTAGGCAACAGTGGTGGACGGATAGTCAATGCGAATGCTTTGACAATGTCGGGCGTGGTTTCAGGTTCTGGTGCGCTGAGCAAGGCTGGTGACGGCGCGCTGACGCTTAGCGGCAGCTCTACCTATACAGGCGCTACTACAGTGTCAGCCGGTACTTTATTGGTGAATGGTTCGTTAGGTGCAACGTCAAGCCTTACAGTAGCGTCAGGCGCAACGCTGGGAGGGACGGGCAGTATTTTTGCAATCAACTCCAGTAATACCTTAACCGTAGCCAATGGTGCTACCTTGTCCCCAGGTGTGGCTGGCAGCAACAATGCTGCAGGTAGCTTGACGGTAAATGGCAACCTTTTAATGGCTTCAGGTTCTACGTTTGCTGCAGACATTGCAGGGAGCACAGCTGGTAGCGATTATGACCAGGTGATTGTAAACGGAACTGTGTCACTTAATGGTGCCAATCTTTCGACAGCTTTGACCTACAGTCCAACCAATGGTGATGTATTCCGCTTTATCAGTAATGACGGTTCAGACGCGAATACTGGCACTTTTGCCACACTTGCAGAGGGAGAAAAACTAACACCGACAGGTAATACGGGCTTCGCATTAACAGCCTATTACTCCGCCAGTGATGCTGGAGCCGCTTCAGGTGGTAATGATTTTATGCTGGCCTTTGTCAATGCCGCTCCAACATTGACGGTGGGGTCGACCGTCAGCCTTACGGATGCCGCCAATGGTCTGACAGCGCCGGGTAGCACGGTTGTTACAGACGCTGAGGGCAACTGGACAAATGGCACCCTAACCATAGAGCGTGTGACCTCGGGCGGCACTGCTGATGGTAATGCGAACGATCTGTTTAGTTTCCTGTCAGGATTAACTGTTACTGGCGGACCTATTGTGAAGGGCGCGGATAGCTCGGGCACACTGTCAGATGGAACTACAGTATTTGCCAGTTGGGCTTATTCATCAGCAACAGGTAAGCTGGTGATCACCTTTGACAGTGTAGCAACGACAGCGCAAGTACAGACTCTGGTGCAGAATGTTGGCTACAGCAATGCGACCCCTTATGGCGATGCGAATATTCGTCTTACTTTAACGGATGACCTATCGGGCAACGTGGCGACGGGCACCATCACTGTGACCAGTAACCTGATTTATGTGGATACGAACAGCGACGATGGCGATGGTGATGCGGCTGACGGTTTCAGTTTGCGTGAAGCGCTTGCTAAAGGTGCAAGCCAGGCGGGTTCCGACACTATTAAAGTGGTGTTGAGTGATAACTCAACCATTACACTGGGAAGCGCGGTGACGGCCGGAGCGGGCGATGTACTGGACTTAGATACAGCCAATGGGCTGACTATTACTGGCAGCAGTATTAACATCGATTCCGGCAATACACTGACCATCAGTAACAGCACAGGCGACACGGCTACGGTCAGTAGCGTGATTGCAGGTTCAGGCAATCTAGCCAAGGCAGGCGACGGCAAGTTGACACTGTCGGCCAGCAACACTCTGACAGGAGCCCTGAGTGTGACGGGCGGTACGCTGGCTGTTAGCAGCAATGCCATCAGCAGCAGCTCCGGGTTAACACTTGACGGTGGTACGCTGGCCAGTACGGCAAGCTTAAACTACTCCAAAGGTATGACTCTGGGCAGCGGCGGCGGTACTGTTAATATCTCCGCGGGTTCAGCAACTCTATCGGGTGTAATGGGTGGCGCCGGCAGCCTGACCATTGTCAGCACAGTTGGTGGAAACGCTCTGAACTTGTCGGGAGCAAACACCTATAGCGGTGGTACCACGCTTAGCAGCGGTATTCTGACTATTGGAAACAACAATGCAGTAGGTTCCGGCACTCTGACCATCAATGGTGGTAAGGTTCGGAGCATGACAAGTCCTTACACCCTCAGTAATGATCTGGTTTTAGGTGGTACGCTGACAATCTCAGGCGCCTACGGATTAACCTTCAGTGGTAACGTGGATTTAGGTGGTGCGACCCGTACTATCGATAACGGTCTCAGCAGTAACCTCCTTTTCTCAGGTGTGATTAGTAATGGTAGCCTGGCGGTGGCGTCTAATGGCTCTGGCAAGGTGATCCTGTCTGGCAGCAATACCATGACTGCGGCGGCGGTCACCAAGGGCACACTGAGTGTCAGCGACGACACCAATCTGGGGTCCGGCACTGTCACCGTGAATGGCGGTACTCTGGAAGTGACCGGATCTTCGGTGACTATTGACAATACTATTGCGGTTGGTAGCAGTGGTGGTACGTTGAGCAATGCTAATGCCGTCACTTTATCTGGTGTGATGTCCGGCACAGGTACGTTAACTAAGTCCGGAGCTGGTACACTGAATCTATCAGGCGCCAACACCCATAGCGGTAACCTCACCATAGCTGCAGGTACACTGGAACTGTCAGGTGGTAGCACTATCGGCGATAACAGCGCTGTGACTGTAGATAGCGGAGCTACGCTCAGTCTGGCAGGAAGTGATGAAACTATCGGCTCGCTGGCTGGAGCTGGCGAGGTGTCATTAAGTTACACACTGACTGTAGGTGGTTCCACCAATACTATTTTCTCAGGTGTTATTTCTTCAACCAACGCCAGTGGTATCAACAAAGTAGGTTCAGGCACACTGGCCCTGAGCGGTGCCAATACCTATACGGGTAGCACAACAGTCTCTGCTGGTAAGCTCTTATTACAAGGTGGTTCCGCTATTGCAGATAGCAGTGCCGTAACTATTAATGCCGGAGCAGAATTAGAGCTGCGCGATAGCGAGACTGTCGGCAGTCTGGCTGGTGCAGGTAGCCTGACGTTGAATGGCGGTAGCCTGACGACGGGCGGCAATAATAGTAGCACCACATTCTCTGGCGTGATCCAGGGTGATGGCAATGGTGACGGGTTAATAAAGACAGGTTCAGGCGACTTTACTCTGTCGGGTAGCAATAGCTACGCAGGGGACACTGCAGTCTTTGGCGGGTCATTGTCAGTCAGTTCCGATTCGAATTTGGGTGCAGGTGCTTTGACGCTAAATGGCGGAACCCTGAACTTGATTGCAGATGGCGTTCATATTGATAACGCTATCTCAGTAATCTCCAACAATGGGCAGATCAATGTTGGCGCCAATGTGACGGCAACATTGTCGGGAGTGGTGTCAGGCAGTGGTTCATTGACGAAAGTCGGTGATGGTACTTTGGCATTAAGCGGAACTCAGACCGGCACAGGCGAGATGAGCATTATTGCAGGCACTCTGTCGGTTGCCGGAGACGCTAACCTGCTGGCTGGTGCATTGACGCTCAATGGTGGTGCTTTGTCTGTAACGGGTGCCAGTACCATTGATAATGCGATTGCACTTGGCAGTTTAGGTGGTCGTGTCATCAATACGGACGCTGTGACTTTATCTGGAGTGTTGTCAGGCACTGGTTCGCTAAATAAGAGTGGCTCTGGTGTGCTGACCTTGTCTGGTACTCAGACAGGTTCGGGTGGCATGAGCATTACTGCAGGCACTCTGTCGGTTGCGGGCGATGCTAACCTGCTGGCTGGCGCATTGACTCTGAATGGCGGTGCTTTGTCAGTGACGGGTGCCAGTACCATTGATAATGCGATTGCACTTGGCAGTTTAGGCGGTCGTGTCATCAATACGGACGCTGTGACTTTATCTGGAGTGCTGTCAGGCACTGGTTCGCTGAGCAAGGATGGGGCCGGTACTCTTACTTTATCCGGTACTCAGACCGGCACGGGTGAGATGAGTATTCTCGACGGTACGCTGGAGGTTGCCGGAGACGCGAACCTGTT
>Ga0247725_1000370_pt1 | contig 36627 bp, 35 predicted proteins | sample OKSTACKMCFT3sol_FD_183021 | JGI IMG/M metagenome (GOLD analysis project Ga0247725, IMG submission 183021) | Subsurface sediment microbial communities from gas well in Oklahoma, United States - OK STACK MC-FT3-sol | ecosystem: Environmental > Terrestrial > Deep subsurface > Rock core/Sediment...
TAAAGCACCTATGGCAGCTTCCTGAACTTCAGCAACGATCGCTTTTTTGTCATCAAGCTTAATAGCCATTGGCTCTTAACTCCTGGTTCATCCAGACGGTATTGTCTGGTTGCCTACACAACGTTAATCAGTAAAACTTACTGTTTAACGCGCGATTTACGGTGAGAGCCAGATTGATAGGAATCTTTCTGGGGCTAACACCGTCTGCGTAGGTTGTACTTTTAAGCCACGCCTCTTAAAAAGATTGGTAGCACCTACGGTCTTGGACGGAAGCCGAAAACTTTGTAAACAAAGTCCGGCTTCTACCCGAATTTTTGAGCGCGAGATTATAAAATAACCACGCGCTCCTGTAAAGCAGCTATTTCAGCGGACTGAATTAGATCTTGGCGTCTAAAGAAGCCTGATCTAAAACGATACCTGCGCCGTGAGTCGTAGAAATGGTCACTTTCTTGATGAAAACGCCTTTTGCTACAGATGGCTTAGCACGCTTTAATGCAACTAACAGAGCTTCAACGTTCTCTTTCAGTTTGTCAGCTTCGAAGTTTACCTTACCTACTGTAGAATGGATGATACCATTCTTGTCGTTACGGTAACGAACCTGACCAGCTTTAGCGTTTTTCACTGCTTCAGCAACGTTTGGAGTTACTGTGCCAGTTTTAGGGTTAGGCATTAAACCACGTGGGCCTAAGATCTGACCTAACATACCAACAACACGCATTGCGTCTGGAGAAGCGATAACAACATCAAAGTTCATCTCGCCTTTCTTAACTTGTTCAGCTAAGTCTTCCATACCCACGATGTCAGCGCCTGCAGCTTTAGCAGCTTCAGCGTTAGCACCCTGAGTGAACACAGCAACACGTACAGTGCGGCCAGTACCGTGTGGTAACACAGTAGCGCCACGAACGTTTTGGTCTGACTTACGAGCGTCGATACCCAGGTTGATGGCAACATCAACTGATTCAACGAACTTGCCAGCTGTTAATTCTTTTAACAACGCAACTGCGTCATTGATCGCGTATTCACGAGTAGAATCTACTTTTGAACGGATTAATTTAGCACGCTTAGATAATTTAGCCATTGATTAACCCTCCACCACTAAGCCCATTGAACGAGCAGTACCAGCAATAGTGCTCAGTGCTGCTTCGTCGCTACCTGCTGTTAAATCAGCACGTTTGATCTTAACGATCTCTTGCAGCTGAGCAACAGTCACTTTACCCACTTTCTGGGTATTAGGACGGCCTGAACCACCTTTTAAACCAGCAGCTTTCAATAATAAGAAAGAAGCAGGTGGGGTGCGGGTTTCAAATGTAAATGAGCGGTCGCTGTATACAGTGATCACTACTGGAATAGGCATGCCTTTTTCCAGTGATTCTGTACGGGCGTTGAAGCCTTTACAGAATTCCATGATGTTCACACCGTGTTGACCCAATGCTGGACCAACTGGTGGCGACGGGTTTGCCATACCAGCTTTAACTTGTAATTTTACAAGCGCCGTGACTTTCTTTGCCATGTTTCACCTCAATTTAGGGTATTCGCCTCGTAAGTGCGAGGACACTTACTCAAACGGCTCCCCTGACGTTAAAAAAGGCCGCGATTATATTTTAATCAGCGGCCCGTTACAAACTATTTCTGCTTAAGCTTTTTCGACCTGGCCAAATTCCAGTTCAACAGGAGTAGAACGACCGAAAATCAACACGGACACCTTCACGCGGCTTTTCTCGTAATCCACTTCTTCTACGACACCGTTAAAGTCAGCAAATGGACCTTCAGTCACACGCACCACTTCACCAGCTTCGAACAATGTCTTAGGTTTCGGCTTATCAGCGTTGTCTTGCAGACGGTTCAGAATAGTGTCAGCTTCTTTTTGGCTGATAGGTGCAGGACGGTCCGAAGTACCGCCGATAAAACCTAATACACGTGGCACGCTTTTAACTAAGTGCCATGCTTCTTCACACATTTCCATCTGCACTAATACGTAGCCAGGGAAAAATTTGCGTTCAGACTTACGTTTTTGACCAGCACGCATTTCAACAACTTCTTCAGTTGGAACCAGTACTTCGCCAAACTTGTCTTCCATATTCTGGATCTTGATATGCTCACGCAATGAGGTCGCTACGCGCTGTTCAAAACCCGAAAAAGCCTGAACTACATACCAACGCATTTTTCCTGACATAACTTAGATCCCCAGACCTGTGATAAATGATACAAGGCTTAATAAAATTGAATCTAAGCCCCAAAGTAATAATGCAACAATCAAGGTTGCAACCATTACAATAATAGTGGTTTGCATAGTTTCCTGACGGGTTGGCCATACGACTTTGCGAACTTCTGTTCTGGCTTCTTTTGCAAACTCAATAAATGCCGTACCTTTGCTGGTCTTGGCTGCAATAAAAGCTGCCAGGCCGACTAAAACCACTATGCTTGCAGCTTTTTCTACTGCAGAAAACTCATATATATAGTTCGCTGCGACCATCAGGGTCAGCAGAACTAAGACGCTCAGCCACTTGACTAAATCTAAGCCGCCTTTTGGGGTTTCACTCGTTGCATTCATGCTTTAACTCACTTTCCCATGGCTTGTTGTTACAAGCTACTACTTCGACTAACGTGTAAACACCTTAGCGCCTAATATAAGTGGCAGGGGCGGAGGGATTCGAACCCCCAACCATCGGTTTTGGAGACCGCTGTTCTACCAATTGGAACTACGCCCCTACAGAAAATTGTGCCGACCTATAAAGCAGTCCCACAAAAATAGCCGCTCATTATACTGTCTTAGACGACTAAAACAAGATAAGGATCCGACTTGAAACTATTTAATCAGGGTTAGTGTTACCGAACTCAAGCCTATTGTTCTGAATTTTCCGGCTGAAGCTAAAAAAGGCCAACACTATGACAAGTCTGAAGACATCACAAAAAAGGCCCCGAAGGGCCTTTTTCAAGTGCTGATAATTAAACCAGTACTTTAGATACTACACCAGCACCTACTGTGCGGCCACCTTCACGGATGGCGAAGCGTAAACCTTCGTCCATCGCGATTGGGTTGATCAGTTCAACAACAAACTTCAGGTTGTCGCCTGGCATTACCATCTCTACGCCTTCTGGCAGTTCTACTGAACCAGTTACGTCTGTTGTACGGAAGTAGAACTGTGGACGGTAACCTTTGAAGAATGGAGTATGACGACCACCTTCTTCTTTTGATAACACGTACACTTCACCTTCGAACTTGGTGTGTGGCTTGATTGAACCTGGCTTCGCTAATACTTGACCACGTTCTACGTCTTCACGCTTAGTACCACGTAACAGTGCACCAATGTTCTCACCTGCACGACCTTCGTCTAACAGCTTACGGAACATCTCTACACCTGTACAAGTAGTTGTCACTGTGTCTTTCAGACCAACGATTTCTACTGACTCGCCTACTTTAACGATACCTTGCTCTACACGGCCTGTTACTACAGTACCACGACCAGCAATTGAGAATACGTCTTCGATTGGCATGATGAATGGCTTGTCAATCGCACGTTGTGGTTCTGGGATGTAAGAATCTAAAGCTGCTGCCAGCTCAAGGATTTTTGGTTCCCATGTTGCATCGCCTTCCAGACCTTTTAACGCTGAACCACGGATTACCGGCAGGTCATCACCTGGGAAATCGTAGTCTGACAGAAGCTCACGAACTTCCATCTCTACCAGCTCTAACAGCTCTTCGTCGTCTACCATGTCACATTTGTTCATGAATACAACGATGAAAGGTACACCTACCTGACGAGATAACAGGATGTGCTCACGAGTCTGTGGCATTGGGCCGTCAGTCGCAGCTACTACCAGGATTGCGCCGTCCATCTGTGCAGCACCAGTGATCATGTTTTTAACATAGTCAGCGTGGCCTGGGCAGTCTACGTGAGCGTAGTGGCGAGTTGGTGTATCGTATTCAACGTGAGAAGTGTTGATCGTGATACCACGAGCTTTTTCTTCTGGCGCTTTGTCGATTTGATCGAAAGCGAATGCCTGGCCGCCGTAATGCTTAGCCAGTACGTTAGTGATAGCAGCAGTTAAAGTAGTTTTACCGTGGTCAACGTGACCGATGGTGCCCACGTTAACGTGCGGTTTATTACGTTCGAATTTAGCCTTAGCCATAAATGGACCCTTTATTAACAAACGGCGGTTGTATGAAATAAGTTATTTTAGATTGTACAGCAAGAGAGGCTTTTAAGATGGTGCTGATACCCAGAATCGAACTGGGGACCTCATCCTTACCAAGGATGCGCTCTACCGCCTGAGCTATATCAGCATCGTGATCTGTTTGGAGCGGGCAGCGGGAATCGAACCCGCATCATCAGCTTGGAAGGCTGAGGTAATAGCCATTATACGATGCCCGCGGCCTACTCGTAGCTATTTCACTGAAGATGGTGGAGGGGGAAGGATTCGAACCTTCGAAGGCAGTGCCGGCAGATTTACAGTCTGATCCCTTTGGCCACTCGGGAACCCCTCCACTAATGGTGCCGCTTATCCGAGTCGAACGGATGACCTACTGATTACAAGTCAGTTGCTCTACCAACTGAGCTAAAGCGGCTACGTCAGTGGGTGCGAATTCTAGTGTAATGCCCCACCCCACGCAACAGGAAATAAAAAAAAACTTATAAAATCCAGACTGAATGCTCAATAAGTACACAAAACGGTCAATTCGGCTGAATATATTGGGCTAATCCCTGAAAGATCAATTGAGATTCGAGCTGAACTGGAAGATCCGTTAGGTATTTTTGCAGAAGCCCGGCATCCCCACCGGTTAAAATAATCAGCTGTGCTGGTTTAATTGCCCATGCCTGACGAATAGCACCCACTAAAGCGGCAATAGCGCCCTGATACAAAGCTGTGGCTGTGTCTGTTGCCGGGCATAACTGCTCTGTTTCCAACTCCGCCGAAAATACTTTGGCGGTTTTGCTTAACACGGCCTCCTGCTGTAGCTTTTGACCTGCCAAAATCCAGCCCCCACCATGCATACCTGTAGCGCTTAACCAATCAATAGTTAAAGCTGTACCAGCGTCTGCTATCAACAGATCTTTACCCGGATACAGCGCAGAGGCCGCAATTAGTGCCAGCCAGCGATCGACACCTAGTAAATGCGGCTGCTGATAACTATTAATAACACCAAAAGCCCTGGCTTCACTGCGGATTTGCATAAAAGGAATAGCAGCAGGAATTTGGTCGCGTATTGCTGACACCCTGCTGTCTGCAGCCACGCTGGCACAGTATACGGCTGTTATTTGTGACCACAGCTGTGCATTCATGTCCTCCAGCACCACTTCGGTCAAGCTGCCTGCATCAAACAAGCGGGCTTTACTACGGCTATTGCCTATATCCAGTAATAATTCCATCAAAGCGCCTTTCTTAAGCTAAGTTCGCCGCCATAAAAGCTTTGCTTTTGGCCATTGATATCCAGTACCAGCCCACCCTGAGCATCCACACCTGCACAAAGACCACTGATGGTTTGGCTGCCACTGGATAAAGTCACTTGCTCACCGGCAAACTGGTCCAACTGATTAAACTGCTGCACATAAGCCGCAAAACCTTGTTGGCTAAACTGCTGCAATTCAAGCACTAACTGATGCTGCACCAAAGCCACCAACAAATTTCTGTCTATTGACGTGCCCAAAGCCGAAGTTAAATCAGCCCAGGGCTGATCCACTACTTTATCTGTTTGATCCGGCATACGGATGTTTAAACCTAAACCTATCACCACATCGCACTGGGCATGAGTTTGGCCCGCTAGCTCAACTAAAATACCGCCAAGTTTTTTATGGTCCAGATACAAGTCATTCGGCCACTTCAGCCGAACCGGCAATTGCCATTGCTGTTGTAGTACTTTTGCTATGGCAAGCCCTACCACTAAACTTAACCCCATAGCAGCTTGTATGCCTTGCTCCAGTTGCCAGTACATTGAAAAATACAAATTGCAGCCAAAAGGCGAAAACCACTGTTTGCCACGCCTGCCCCTTCCTGCAGTCTGAGCTTCAGCGACCAGCACAGCGCCTTTTTCCAGCGCCACACCTTCTTTTAACTTTTGCATTAATTGGCTATTGGTGGAATCCGTCACAGATTGCACCCATACAGGCGCCTGCTGCAGCTGATAGTGTTTAATAGCAGCTGCATCAAGCAACTGCACAGGCTGAGCCAGCCGATAGCCTTTGCCTTTGATTTTGTATAGATCCAGACCATAGTGTTGCAGTTGTTCTAAATGTTTGGCGACAGCAGTACGGCTAATACCCAACTGCTCTCCCAGCCACTGGCCTGAGCACAAAGAACCATCGGCCAGATAGTGCACCAGTTGGCGCTGGACTATAAGGCTATGAGGCAAAGTTTTACGATGTTCACTAACCAAGTAAGCGCACCTCAGGCTCGAGCTGAACAGCAAAATCTGCAGCAACTTTCTGCTGTATCAGTGCGATCATTTGCTGCAAATCTACTGCTGTAGCCTGACCTAAATTCACCAACACCAAAGCTTGTTTTTCATAACAGCCGACATCACCTATACGCTGACCTTTTAAACCCACTTGTTCTATCAACCAACCGGCCGCCAGTTTGACCTGACCATCCACTTGTGGATAAAACGGCATGGTCGGATAACGCTGGTGGATCCGCGCAAACTCAGAGTGAGTCACCACAGGGTTTTTAAAAAAACTGCCGCAATTGGGTAAGAGCGCGGGATCAGGTAATTTGGACTGGCGCACTGCGATGACAGCTTGAGCGACGTCAAAGACCGAGCTCTGTTGGTTTAAATGCTCCAACCCTTTGTAGCCTAATTTCGGCAGACCTTGTTTGTTGAGGCTCAGACCAATAGCTACTATCACGCCCTGACCTGCTAAGGTCCTTTTGAAAATACTGTCACGATAGCCAAAACCACAGTCGCTTTTGCTTAAACGCTGAACTTCACGCTTTTGCCAGTGGAAAAAATCGACGTAGTCGCAACAATCGGCCAGCTCAGCACCATAAGCACCAATGTTTTGCACCGGAGCCGCACCTACAGAACCTGGGATCAGCGATAAATTTTCCAGTCCCCACCAGCCCTGAGACACAGTCCAACTGACCAGCTGATGCCAGTTGTCTCCAGCTTCTATATGCAGTTGTACATTCTTTTCGTCTTCTGACAGCACAGTCCGGCTTTTGGCTAAATACCGTAAAACAGTCTGAGCTTGATTGCTCAGAAAAATGCTATTACTGCCCTCACCTAACACTATAGGTGTGACTAGAGGCTGATAGGCCATTAATTCCGCCAGCGAGTCCAGCTCAACTAATTCGGCAAGCTGGGTGTCCAAGGCAAAAGTGGAATAGGGTTTAGCAGAGAGCTGCTGTAACAGACGCATAAAAGCACCAAATAACTAAAGTGTGCTTATTCTACTGGTTCCACAGCAACAGACCAAAAAAATCTCAGTAGTGCACAGCGATAAGCGGATTACCCCAAGGCTAAAACTATGGCATGATGGAACCCAACAGGTCCAACCAGAGAGTTCTATGTTACATCACACTTTTATCAAAGTCCGGGGTTACCACCTGGATGGCTACCAACATGTCAATAACGCCCGCTATTTAGAGTTTCTGGAAGAAGCCCGCTGGGGTTACCTGGAACAACATGGCGATATAGAGCATTTCGAACAGTTGGGTTTAGCCTGGGTGATCGTCAATATCAATATCAACTACAGAGCTCAGGCTACTATGGGCCAACAACTACGTATTGATACTGAGTTCAGCGCCATCAATACTAAAAGCTCGATTATTCATCAAAAAATCTGGCTCGAGGGCACAGAGACTTTAGTAGCTGATGCCAATATCACTTTTGTCTGTCTGGATAAAAAAACCGGTCGTGCAGTAGTGATTGAAGGCGATTTAAAACATCGCCTAGAACCTCGTCTGACAAATCAAATCGATATATAAGCCAGACCAAGCAAGTCCGTTAATACGAGCTGGCAGCTCTGTAGAAACCGCTTTGCTGCCATTTGATCGCAAAACTAAGACAAAAATCGCTTTAGCATGTAAAGCTAAGCCTTTGTTAAACAAGGAGTGCTGTGATGGAAAGCATTAGTTGGGACCAGTTTGCTGTAGTAGAACTCAGGACTGGCACTGTGGTCGAAGTCTCTGATTTCCCGCAAGCCCGAAAAGCTGCTTATAAGCTCAAAGTAGATTTTGGCGCTGACATAGGGGTGAAGCAAAGCAGTGCTCAGATCACAACTTTGTACACTAAAGAGGAATTACTCGGCAAACAGGTGATTGCTGTGGTGAATTTTCCCATCAAACAAATAGGACCCTTTCGATCTGAATGTCTGATCACTGGATTTTACCGGCCAGATGGCGCTGTGGTATTGGCGGTGCCGGACCAAGCCGTTCCGAATGGAGCTAAATTAGCTTAACAAAATATTTACCAGACGATCCTTTACAGCTACTATTTGCGCTGTTTTTCAAGGACTCAAAGGAACAATGGATGTTAAAACTACTGGTACTCAGCTCAGCTTTGCTGATTTCATCTGTAGCTCTAGCCGATACTTATCAAGCGAGCCAGCTCTATCATCAACAAAAATACCAACAGGCAAAAGCAGAGTTTGAACTGTTACTGCCTTTGGGCAATGACACTGCAGCTTTTAATCTTGCAGTGATGGCGATGAACGGCCAAGGTATGGATCAGGACATAGAACTGGCTTATAGCTATTTCAGTCTGGCCGCTGAGCTTGGTCACCCAGATGCCATTACAGGTATAAAGACTCTTGACTCCCGATTGAGTGATAAGCAAAAACAACAAGCTCAGGAGCAGGCTAAGTTATGGCACAGTCAGGCTGTACCTTCTTACGCCAGTATGCAACAACAAACAACTGAACAGCCAGCAAAAGACAACAACAGAGAAATTATTCAGCGGGTGGAACCCAGATATCCCATCAATGCAGCGCGCAGAGGTACTCAGGGTTTCGCGTCTGTTCTGTTACTGATTGATGAGCAAGGCGAGGTTATTTATGCGCAAACTCAACACAGTTTCCCTGCCGGCGTATTTGATGATGCAGCCGAGCATGCGCTCAGGCAATGGCGATATCAACAATCACCACAAAAGTCTATTCATACCGTCACCTTGAGTTTTAGTCTGGATATAGCCGGACAGGACAAATGGCGTGACAAACTATTTATGTCACTGCAGCAAGACACCTGGCCCGGAGCTTTAGCTGGCATAGCGAGCTACCAATACACGAATGCCATTCTATTGAATTATCTGGACCCAGCCTCTGATGCCACAGCAGATCTTAACCTGTTGCAACAACAGCTCCCCCCACAACAGGCTGACTTCCAACCGGAAAAGGCTCGGGCTGTCACTATGCCCGCCTTCAGTGGTACAGCATTAGTGCAGGTCGACCAGCATAAAAAACTGATACAACTCAGAGTGCTTGACGGTGAAGTTCCGCTGGCAGAAGGCGACAGGCTAGAGTTTATAGACAAGGCCGGAGAGTACAGAATTGCGCCTTGGGATCTGAACTTCAATACAGAAAAATCGCCATTTTTCGCCAAAGATAAGATGTATGTAAAGGCCATACCTAAGAGGCCGAAAGAATGGACGGATCACTACTGGCTGGACCAAGCGGCCCGCAATGGCTTACTCGAAGCCCAACGCGCCCGGGCTCAATTTGCTAAAGGCTGGGCTAAGTATTTGCAGCAAAAAAATGATCCTGTAGCTTTAGGCTGGCACGCCATTGAGTTACTGACAGAGCAAAAAACCGCTGAAGCCAAAACAGTGTTTAAACAGGCTCAAACTCTGGGTTTTGAAGCTACAGCTGAATTGGAAGTGTTATTCCAGTAAAGCCCTTGCCCACAATTGCAGCTTTGCTTCTTTGCTTTGGCTGGCATGAGCTGGGCTGCTGGATGGAAGTTGAAAATATTCTATATCAGTCCGATGTTGAATCAGAGGCAGCAGATGACGTTTAAACTCTTCTGCTGCTTTACCGCCATTAAAACAAATCTTCCGCAGCTGGGGTTGTGCTTCCAGCAATTGAGGTATCGCATTACATATCACGCTACTTCTTTTGATGGCGCTGTCCAGACTGCCCGGCCGCTCACAGTGTGCTATCACATCCCATAAGGCTATACCCTGGGTTGTTAGTAGCTGACAACGCTGCTGATAGGTAAGCTCAAGACTAATACCAAACAGCTGCTGCATAAAAGGCCAGAATAAATTGCGGGGATGGGCGTAATAACGTTGTTCAAGCAGAGAAGCTGCGCCTGGCATACTACCAAGCAACAGGATACGAGGCCTGGCACCAAGAATAGGAGCCAGGCCCGTTAATAATCCACTGTCCATATCAGGAGGTTTTTAAGCCTGGCTGGTACTGCAGGGCTTTTTGCCATGCCATTTCAGCCTGCATAGGCTCGCCATCCTGCTCTGCACAGTACGCAAGAGTTGCATAAAGCACAGCATCTTCTTTGTGGTCACGTAACCAGTGCTGCACCTGTTTACGCAGCAATACCACATGACGTTTTAACGGAATTTGTTTCAGCACGGGCCACACTAAAGGTAAGTCACTATAAGCTAAATGGTCCACCAGCAGCTTTTCCGCTTGCTCCACCTGACCTGCTTTGACTTTGCCCCAAACCCGGCCTAATACCGCTGCCATAGACTTACGTTCTTTTGACGGCAACGCCAACCAATACTCACTGCTCTCGTCAAATACCCCCTGAGCTGCCAAATTACGAATGGCCTGAGGATAGATCTGATAACGCTGCGCCTGCCACTGAGTTTTGCTAAACCACTTTTGCTCTATGGCTTTAAGCGCTGTATGGAATACTTCTATACTGTGACCTGCAGCTAATAGCGCCTGAAAATACAAAGCGGCCAGCACAGGTGCATCTGCAGGGATTTGCATATGGGGCTGCAACAATTCAAGCGCAGCCTTGGCCTGATTCTGGCGCAGCAATAAATCCGCTTTAACATAACAGCTTTGCGCCTGGGTTGAGTCCAGCTGTTCGGCCAGTTGCATGGCTTTAGTTGCGTGTCCTGCCTGCAACGCAGCGTAACAAGCCATACTCTGGCGCAACATAGTAAATTCAGGCATAGCCTCAGAGCGATCAAAATACTGTTCAGCATCCTGAAAACGTCCGGCAGCCAAAGCTAAAGCGGCTTGCTCAAATGCTAAACGAGCCTTGCGCTGCTGACGACCACGAAATGGATTTAAACTCCAGCTACGAAATCCCAATAAGGGCCGCAAAATTCGTAATGCCAGCCATAACAAGCTCAGGCTTAACAACAGAATGATCACAAAGCCTACCAGGGTCATTTCAACTGTCCATGGACCCAGCACCAGCATCAGATATCCTGGGTTCTGCGTCAGCCATGGCCCAACCCACATGGCAGCAGCCAGCAGTAAAACCACCATCAGCAAACGGATCATGGGTTGCTCTCCACCATGCTTTGACGCATCACCTGATCAAGCACAGCGCTGGATTGCAAGGCAGCAGGCGCAGGAAAAGCCACGGGCAAGCCGGCCAGTTGCACTAATTGCTCTGATGCGGCACTGACTTTTGGATCCATGGCGGAAAAATAACGCTGCAAGGTATCCATCGCTTGCTGTAACGCGGCCTGATACAGCTCGCTCTGATACTTCATTGCCGCCAGTTCAGCCAGCAATAGCTGCTGTTGCAAAGTATTGCGCAGGCTCAACTGCTCACCTGCAGATAACACAGACAAATCTTCCGGCTGAGTTGGACGCACATGCACTAACGAACTCCAGAATGAATTCCAGTGCTGCAGCAAGGTGGATTGCCAATCTGAGCTGGCAGTTGCAGGAGCACTATCGACCAGTTCACGCTCGCTTTGGCGTAGAGGCAACTCATTGACAGCGTTACGCAAACTGGTTAGACCCAGCTGAATTTTGGCCACGTCAGGTAAAGCATTTTTTTGTAGCTCAGCTAAATCGGCCTGAATTGCCAAACGCAACGGCTGCATACTGCTGTCTTGCAGTAAAGCTAATTGTTGTTCAGCACCTTGGAGTAAACGCAAAGCGGCGGCCATGTCCTGCTCTAACCAGATTTTTTGTCCAGCCAGTTGTAATAGCTGCTGAATTTGCCATAACTGCCAGGTTCGGCCGCTACTCAACTGTTTTTTACTTTCCAGTTGGAGCTGCAGCAAAGCCTGTTGTTGCTGGTCGCCCAACGCAGCTTGCTGTTTTTGCTGATCAGCTACTAATGCAAGTTGCTGTTGTAACTGGTCAGTCAGTTGCTGATATTGCTGCTTACCTTGTTCAGTTTGTTGCAGTTGCTGCTGTTGCAATACTTGCTGCTGTTGCTGCAAAGCAGTCCACTGCGGCCATAACCACCAAATCGCTGCGGCAAGCGCAGCCACTAAAATCAAATTCAATACTAAAGAAAACCAGGCAACAGTGCGGCCAGTTTTAGCTGTGGGTGCGACCGTATCTTTGATAAGTTGTTTTTTGCTCGGATCTTTCGGAAGTGGGGATTCAGAGGCAGTAACAGCCACCGGCGTATCAGTCATGACAAGTTCCTCTTAACTGGCAAATCGCCTCCAGTAACGCCTGATCATTGGCACTGGCTGACAAATAAATACGGGACCCATCGATCCCAAGTTCTATAGCGGCTTCTTTCATCCGCGGGCTGACCATGATCCACAGCTGTTGCTGTAACCAGCTATGTTGCTCTTTTGGCAATAACGCAAAAATAAGCTGTAAAATTTCGTTGCTGGTCACCACAATACATTGAATATCTTGCTGATGCCACTGGTCTGACAAGCTTTGCCCATCCAAAGGCAGAGGCACTCTGCGATAGCTTTGAACATAATGGATATGTGCTCCACGCTGCAATAAGCCTTTTTTAATCAGCTCTCTGCCTGCATTGCCCCGGACTATCACTATATGTTGGTCCGTCACATGCTGTAGCTCTGGCAAAGCCAGTACACCTTCACTGCGTTGATCCTGCGGCACCAATACTTCACGACCACTGCATTTTTCCAACACTGTGGCTGTTGTAGTTCCCACTGCTATTAAAGGCGCAGTGATTTTTTTGCAATCGTATTGCTGCTGCAAACAACTGACAGCACTGACGCTGACAAAAATCACCTGATCGGCCTGCTCAAGCAAACCTGAGGCTTTGGCTTTTAACGGCACCAGCTGGGTCGTGATTAACGGCTGGTATAAATAGGGAATAGCCAGTTCATCTAAACTGGCAAGCAACTGATCCGCCTTACCCGCTGGTCTGGTGATCAGTATTGGGCACAATGGATCAAGCACAGGCCTAGTCACGCTGTTCAGGCCTGACGGTAGACCGCATCTAAGATGCGGTCAGCGCCTAAAGCTAATAATTGCTCAGCCAATTGAGCCCCTAACTGCTCAGCTTGTGCCGCTTCCCCTTTGATTTCTGAACGTAAAATTTCAGAACCATCCAGTTGTCCGACCAAACCACGCAGCCAAAGTTCATTCTGCTGCAGTACAGCAAAAGCACCTATAGGCACCTGACATCCGCCCTGCAGTTTGCGGTTCATTGCCCGTTCGGCCAATACACAAATGCGGGTTTCTTTATGTTCCAGCGGAGCGAGCAACTGCTGAACGGCCAGATCAGCAGTTCGGCATTCAATACCTACAGCACCCTGGCCGTTTGCTGGCAAACTGGTACCAACTTCCAGGAAACTGGCAATTCGGTTTTCAAAACCTAAGCGTATCAGTCCAGCCGACGCCAGAATAATGGCATCAAACTCACCTGCATCAAGCTTAGCCAGTCGCGTATTGACGTTACCACGTAAATCTTTGATCGCCAGGTCAGGCCTTATGGCTTTGATTTGACACTGTCGACGCAAACTCGAAGTTCCTACTACAGCACCTTGGGGCAGATCGGCAAGCTGTTGATAGCTGTTGGAGACAAAAGCATCGCGTGGGTCTTCACGGCGACAAATTGTATGCAGCATCAAACCTTCAGGAAAATCGACGGGCACATCTTTCATACTGTGCACTGCTATATCAGCACGTCCTTCCAGCATGGCAGTTTCCAGCTCTTTCACAAACAAACCTTTGCCGCCAATTTTAGCTAAAGGAGTATCCAAAATTTTATCGCCCTGAGTAGACATAGGCACTAACTCAACCTGTAAACCCGGATGAGCGGCCTCCAGCTGTGCTTTCACAAAATTGGCTTGCCATAAAGCTAAAGCACTTTTTCTGGTGGCAATGCGAACAAGGTTCATTGGTACTCCTTAAAGCAGCGGAAAACAGCAGCAACAGAATATTGATAAAGGCTGATCTGCCTGAAAATGCCGCCTAGTATATACCCAAACTTACCGTAGGGGCAGGGCTTGTCCCTGCCCGTCTAAAATTCCAATCCAATACTAAAGAGTATCTTGTCCGCGCCAGTACAGTGGACAATAAGATATAAGAAGCAACAAAGCTGCAGCTTCAAGTACGAAGGGGATATTATTGATAATGAAAGTGATGACTGAATAGCAGATTCTGCTGAGGGTCAAGAATTTCAACGCGCCATTCGCCTTTTTGGCTTGGGTCGAACTCTTTTCTGCTATAAGTCCGCCAGTAATCCAATTTGACCGGTAGTGTGATCCTGGTCATCAGTTTACCTTCGTAGTACCAGCGATGTTCTATATGTTGACCATTTAAACCTTTGACCTCCGAGTACAAGGCCAAATCTGGTACCGCAGCGGCGTTAATCTGGTCGGCAAAGCTAAAGGCTTTAGCGGATGGGTTTTCATTGGTCAACAAGGCCAATCTTAAGACCCCTGTTTCAGAGCTAAATAAAGGCGCGCCATCCTTTATTTGGGTGTCCGGTACTAAAGCTGACTGCACAACAACAGAGTGCTGTGATGGGTTCGTCTCAGGTAACACAGGAGCTTCGGCAGGTTTAATTTCTGCGACTGCAAATTCAGCATTAAGCTCAGTCACAGCTGCAGGTTCTGCATTTTGCTGTACCGCCTCCAACACTAGCTCTGGCGTTGCAGCTTCGATAGATTCAGTAGTGATGGCAACAGAAGCAGTTTCAGCAACTGTGTTCACAGCCGCATCAGGTGATTCCACGTTTAACCAGCCATATAGCAATAGAGCAGCAGCAAATAAACTCAGCACAGCACCAGCGATACGTCGCCAGTGCCACTCTTGCTCAGTGACAGGCTCTGGCAAGTCGGGGCCAGACGCAGCTGATGTAGCCCCCAGACTGACCCTGACTACTAGTTTTTCCTGCGCTGTTGTCACTTGTGCTGTTCCATCTTTAAAGTGCAGGTAATTGCTGCTGAATAAAACGGCTAATATCGGCAATTTGTTGTGGGCAGACACTATGGCCCATACGGTAATCAGCCCAATTGACAGTAAAACCGGCAAATTTCAAAGCGTTAAAAGCAGCCTGACCTGCGCTGTAAGGCACCACTTCATCATGAGTACCATGATTCACCAGTACAGCTGTGCTTTTGTTCACTCCTGTCATTTCTTCTTTTAACTTGCCAGGCACCGCCATGTAAGTAGACAAAGCCATGACGCCAGCTAGCTTGTATGTAAGGCGGGGTAATAAATGTAGCGCAATAACGCCGCCCTGGCTAAAACCAGCCAGCAGAATACGATTGGACGGGATGCCCTGCTCGATCAGTTTGTCCAGTAAGGCGGTCACAGCAGCAGCAGATTCACGTACACCAGTTTCATCAGCTCTGTCGTTTAAATCCCAGGTTTTAATATCGTACCAACCGCGCATCTGCATACCGCCATTGATAGTGATAGGACGCACAGGTGCATGAGGGAATAAAAACCGGATACCAGAGCTTTTTGGCAAACGTAATTCCGGCACTATAGGTGCAAAACCATCACCCGAGTCACCCAAACCATGTAACCATACGACAGCGGCATCGGCCTGAGCTGCAGGTTTCACATCGACAAAAGGAAGTAACGCCATTGTATTTCTCTATTCCTTTATTCAGCCTGTTATCTCATTGTTGAGTTATCGGCTAATACTACGTTTTGACCAGACTGTTTACTAAAAGCCTCGGAAATTAATGCCCAGAACTCTGTACCTGTCCTGTTATCGATCCAGACGCCATCTTTGAATTCAAAATGGTGGCCATTAAATTTGGTGGCAACCCACAACTGATGCAGTGGAGGTTGTTTATTAATAATCACCTTACTGCCGCCAGGAAAACTGATACTTAGCAAGCCACCGTTCGACTCATAATCCAAATCAAGGTCCAATGCTTCTATCGCATCTTCCACCGCAAGCAGCACCTGATCGGTCAGTTCGTCATATTCTACGTCATTCATCGGTTTCACCTGTTTGCTTTTGCTGTTAAGGATGCGATTATAGAGCGCAAAATAATTAATGAAATAAAAACCATGAATACAAAGCGACAAAGACTGGTGTGCATCCTGTTGCTCAGCCAATGGTTACTGGCCTGTGGCCAAAAAGGTCCTTTGACATTGCCTCAACCCCCACAACCTAATCAGACCCAAAGCACAGCACCTGTGTCTGCCGATCAGCCAGTAGTTTCAAAGGAACAGTAGTGGATTACTTTAATTATCAGAATCAGAACTTATTTGCCGAAGGCGTTGCGCTAGCCGATATTGCCGCAGAATTTGGCACGCCAACTTATGTCTATTCCCGCGCGACCATTGAGCGCCATTACAAAGCTTTTGCTGAAGCTGCACCAAGCCGTAATTTATTAGTCTGTTACGCCGTCAAAGCCAACAGCAATATAGCGCTACTCAATCTTTTGGCCCGTCTTGGCAGTGGTTTCGATATTGTGTCCGAAGGTGAGTTACGCCGCGTGTTGCAAGCCGGTGGCGATGCAAAAAAAGTGGTGTTTTCTGGTGTAGGTAAGTCGGTCACTGAAATTGAGTTTGCGCTGCAAACCGGCATCAAGTGTTTTAACGTGGAATCTATTCCCGAGCTGGAACGCATCCAGCAAGTAGCAAGCCGCCTGAATATTATTGCGCCTATTTCTATTCGGGTGAACCCGGATATAGACGCCAAAACCCATCCTTATATTTCTACCGGTTTAAAAGCCAATAAGTTTGGTATCGATATTAATGACGCTGTGGCCATGTACCAGCAAGCAGATGCCGCTTCGCATTTAAAAGTTTGTGGTGTGGATTGTCATATCGGCTCACAGCTGACCGAAACCCAGCCGTTTTTAGATGCCTTAGACAAATTACTGGCATTGATCGACAAATTAGCTGCAGTGGGTATTCACTTAAGCCATATCGATATAGGTGGCGGTTTAGGTGTGCCTTACGATGGCGAAACTCCACCACATCCGGCTGAATACGCAGCCAAAGTAGTAGAAAAACTGGCGGCTTATCCACAGCTGGCACTGATTTTTGAACCGGGTCGCGCCATTATGGCCAATGCCGGTGTACTGCTGACCAAAGTGGAATATTTAAAGCCGGGTCAGGAAAAGCATTTCGCTATTGTGGATGCTGCTATGAACGACTTAATTCGCCCGGCACTTTACAGTGCGTGGCAGGCTATTATTGCTGTGCAACAAAAACCTGATATTCCTGCAGTGACTTACGATGTGGTAGGTCCGGTCTGTGAAACCGGTGATTTCCTCGGTAAAGACCGCGCTTTAGCGCTGGAGCCAGGTGATCTATTAGTAGTGCGCTCAGCCGGTGCTTATGGTTTTACTATGAGTTCCAACTACAACAGCAGACCCAGAGCCGCAGAAGTGCTGGTGGATGGTGACCGCAGCTATTTAGTCCGCCAGCGTGAACAATGGCAGGACCTGTGGCGCGGTGAACAGTTGGTACCCTGAATGATCCCAGACAATAAATTTAAAGACCGGAACAACCAAACCTTAGTGCAGTTCTCAAAAATGCACGGGTTGGGCAATGACTTTATGGTGATAGACGCCGTCAGCCAAAATGTGTTCTTAACCAAAGAACAAATCAAAAAGCTGGCCGACCGCAACTTTGGTGTGGGTTTTGACCAGTTGCTGATGGTGGAACCACCTTACGATCCGGATCTGGATTTTCATTACCGCATCTTTAACGCCGACGGTTCTGAAGTGGAACAATGCGGCAACGGCGCTCGCTGTTTTGCTAAGTTTGTCCGGCATAAAGGCCTGACCAATAAATACAAAATTTCTGTCAGCACCAAGTCTGGCAAAATCACCTTGTATATTGAGCAGGATGGACAGGTTACGGTCAATATGGGCGTGCCACAGTTTGATCCGGCCAAAGTGCCGTTTAAAGCGCAGAAGCAAGAGCTGAACTATATTCTGCATAGCGAAGACGCCACCACTTTATGTGGTGTGGTGTCTATGGGTAATCCGCATGCGGTGATTCTGGTCGATGATATTCAGACTGCACCAGTACACCAATGGGGGCCGGTGTTTGAAAATCACGAACGTTTCCCAGAGCGCGCCAATATTGGGTTTATGCAGGTGCTGTCCCCTTCTCATGTCAAATTAAGAGTATGGGAACGTGGCGCAGGTGAAACCCTGGCTTGTGGTACCGGAGCTTGTGCCGCAGCTGTTGTAGGGCAAATGCAGAAAAAATTACAAACCCAGGTCAGGGTAGATTTACCTGGCGGCTCTTTACAGATCCGCTGGCAAGGGCCTGGCCAACCGGTCAAAATGACAGGGCCAGCCGAACATGTTTTTGATGGACAATTATTCTTATGAGCGACCTTCCTCTCGACACAGCGCTAGTCAATCCTGAACTGGCCGAAGCTAGCCTGATTGTGGATTATCTCTATGATCATCCTGAATTTTTCCTGCAGCATCCAGAGCTGTTAAGCCGGTTACGTCTGCCACACCAGCAAAGAGGTGTGGTGTCTTTAGTCGAACGTCAGCTGGAATTACAGCGCGAAAAAATCCGCTCTTTAGAAGACGACATCACTCGCCTGATGGGAATAGCCCGCCAGAACGAACATATTTTTTATGCGCTGAACGATCTGCATTTACAGCTATTAAAAGCCGCCGACCAAACAGCTTTGCTGACAGCTTTACAGGCTTTTACCGCCAAACTACCTCATGTGCAAGATTGTGTATTAGTTAACCTGCAGCAGAAAACCGAGCAAGTAGCGCAGTTACAATTGATATTGCAGCGCCGCCTAAGTGGCAAAACTTGTTATTTTGGCCGGATGAATCGCGACGAAATGTCAGCACTGTTTGAACCTCATATTCATTCCGTCTCATTACAGCTGTTAAAGCTATCGGAAGATCAACAGTTCCTGCTGGCCTTTGGCAGCGACTCAGACGAGCATTTCCAGCCAGGCATGGATACCTTATTTTTGGACCATCTGGCGAAGCTGGTGTTGGCCGTTTTACCAACTGCTATTTAAATGACACTGCCTGCTGAACTGGATCATTGGCAAGCCGACTTGTCGGCTTTCTTGGCGTATTTAAAGCATGAACGGGGTTACAGCGATAAGACCCTAAGTAGCTATCAGCTGCAGCTTTGTGCCGTAGCCAGCCAGGTAGCAGAACAGGCCAACCATTGGGTCGAGCTGACCGAAACCCAGCTGCAACTGCACATTTCCTCGTGCCGTAAAAGCTTAAAAGCCCGCAGCTTAGCGCTTAGGGTTGCTTCGTTACGCAGTTTTTACCGTTATCTGGTGCAACAAGGCAAACTAAAAGAAAATCCGGCCTCTTATTTACAAGTGCCCAAATTTGACAAACCTTTGCCAAAAAACCTCGATGTTGATCAAGTGAATCACCTGCTGGATTTTGATAGCAGCGAAGATGCTCTTGCCTGTAGAGACAAAGCCATTCTGGAGTTGTTTTACTCCTCAGGTTTGCGACTGGACGAATTGGTCAGCGCCAACCTGCAGGATATTGATTGGTCCGAAGCCTTAATAAGGGTGCGAGGCAAAGGCAATAAACAACGGGTTCTACCTATAGGCCGTATGGCTGTAGCCGCTATCAAAGACTGGCTGAAAGTACGTAGTGCTTACGTTGGTACAGATCCAGAGGCGTTGTTTCTAAGCAAACAAAAAAACCGTATCAGCAACAGGCAAGTGCAACAACGGGTTAAACTCTGGTCCGAACGTCAGGGTTTAGCCCAGCATTTACACCCTCATATGCTACGTCACTCCTTCGCCACTCATATGCTTGAATCCAGCTCAGACCTGCGCGCCGTACAAGAGCTGCTGGGCCACGCTAACCTCAATACCACTCAGGTCTACACCCACCTGGATTTCCAGCAACTCGCTAAAGTCTATGATAATGCGCATCCAAGGGCGAAGAAAAAGGGGTAATAAATCCCCTTGATCAGGCAGAAATCACTTGGCTTGTTGTTGCGCCATCCTTTCTTTACTATGTTGCTCAACAAGTTGCTTAATTTTTGGCATTAATAGCATAGACTGCTCCTGCATCACTGCCATACTAGCTTGCATCAGTTCAGGCTGACGTTTTACCATCTTCTGACCAGCGTCTGACTGATAGAAAGCGATAATTCCCTGTAATTCCTCTTCGGAGAAAACACTAGAGTAGATAGCGATCATCGGCTGCTCTAGCTGTTGCCAGGATAGTTCAGTACGGATCAATTGGTTTAATTCCTGCTGATGCTTGCGTCTTAAAGGATCGTCTTTTGCTACATTTCCTTGAGAGTGGTTCATTTGCTCGGTCATCTGATCCAACTGCGCATAAGCATAATCCAGAGTGGCTGCTGCATCCGTTACTTTCAGAAATAACTCGACTGTTTCAGGTTTGGCCGGTTCAGCCTGACTGACAAAACTGCAGAACAATACACTGGCGCAGCTTAATAACTTTAAGTTCATCGATGATCTCCTTGATTGATGAACTAAAGATAGTGCTTATTTGTTATCTTTTTTGCAACAAAAAAGATTATATACCACGCATTGTTCATAAAAACAGCGGCTAAGCCCCGTATTCTGGTTCAGCCAGCTTGCTTGAAGAGAGAAAACCAGTACCTGAACCTAAGTTATTGTTGTTACACCACAGAAGATAAAAATAAAAACAAATATAAATCAAATACTTAATAAACATTTTTAAAATAATTGAAAATTAAACTTGCGAAATAACAGTTATCGCAATAATATAATCACAAGTCAGGTCGAACAGCTGGTTCAACAGCACTAAAACGACCGGATACAGAAGGTAGACATAGGTCCGTAAGGACTGGCAGTAACAGCAGTAAAACCGGGTGAGTTCACCCATTTTTTTAAACCAAATAGTTATCGCGATAACACATGTCGCAAACAAATAAACTTAACAGAGGAATACATCATGCAAGTACTTTACAAAGCAGTAGCAACTTCAACTTCAGGTCGTGACGGTCGTTCAGTGTCTTCAGACGGCGTATTGGATGTGAAATTAAGCACCCCTAAAGAATTAGGTGGCGCTGGTGGTGCAGCCACTAACCCTGAGCAGTTATTTGCCGCCGGTTACTCAGCTTGTTTCTTAGGTGCCATTAAATATGTCGCTTCACAGCAAAAAGTGTTGATTGCCAGCGACGCAAAAATCACAGCTGAAGTGGGTATAGGTCAAATCCCTGGTGGTTTTGGTCTGGATATCGAACTGCAAATCAGTCTGCCAAGTGTAAGCCTGGAAGTAGCGCAAGACTTAGTGACTAAAGCTCACCAGGTATGTCCTTACTCCAACGCAACTCGCGGCAATATTGATGTGCGTTTAGTGATTGTTAGCTAACAGCACAACACTCACCCAAAGAAACTGAATTTTTTTAATTATTAACGTATCGCGATAACAGTTAGATGGATAAGCATCCTGTTATCGCCACCCACTAACCGCTGCGGCGAGGAGAATACAAATGAACACATTTCGTAAAGTTTTAGGTTTAACAGTCATTGCTTTAGGGATTAACAGTGCTTTCGCCGCTGGTGGTCCAGGTGTTGAGCAGCATACGCAAGGTTTTTTAAATGCTCTGGCTCAGGGCGGTGGCAAACCTTTAGAGCAACTGTCGCCTAAAGACGCACGCGCTGTATTAACAGGTGCTCAGGCTGGTGCCAAATTACCAGCTGCTGATGTCAGTGAAAAAACCATCACTATCGATGGCAAGCCATTAAAACTGGTGGTGGTTCGTCCTGCAGGCAGCAAAGGCGTATTACCCGCCTTTATGTTCTTCCACGGTGGTGGTTGGGTGTTAGGCGATTTCCCAACCCACGAGCGTTTAATCCGTGATTTAGTCAGCCGCTCTGGTGCAGCTGCTGTTTATGTGGATTACACGCCATCACCAGAAGCCAAATACCCAACAGCTATTAATCAGGCCTATGCCGCAACCCAATGGGTGGCTGAGCATGGTAAAGAGCTGAACATCGACAGCTCACGTTTAGCCGTAGCCGGCAACAGTGTCGGTGGCAATATGGCGGCAGTGGTGGCATTAAAAGCCAAAGAAGCTGGTACTCCGGCACTTAAATTCCAGTTGCTGTTATGGCCTGTGACAGACGCGAACTTTGAAAACAGCTCGTACAACCAGTTTGCAGACGGCTACTTCCTGACCAAAAACATGATGCAGTGGTTCTGGGATAACTACACCACCAACCCTGCAGAGCGTAACGAGATTTATGCCTCACCACTGCGTGCCAGCATAGAGCAGTTAAAAGGTTTACCACCAGCGCTGGTACAAACCGCAGCTTTAGATGTACTGCGTGACGAAGGTGAAGCTTATGCCAACAAACTGGATGCTGCTGGTGTGACTGTCACTTCAGTGCGCTACAACGGCATGATCCACGACTTCGGTTTACTGAACGTGCTCTCCGATGTACCAGGTACACAAGCCGCACTGGACCAGGCCGGTCAGGCGCTGAAAAAGCACCTGAACTAAAAGCAAATCGAGTGACAGCCAAAGCCTCCTGCGGGAGGCTTTTTTTATCACGGAAAAACCCGGTTCCACAAGGAAGTACAAGTAGTTTTCTTTTAAACCGAACAGACTTTCATGCGGAGTGTTTTATGACTTCTTTAACCAACAACAAAGAGCGAATCCCACAAGACGCTGTATTGCATCTGGATCAGCAACTTTGTTTTGCTCTTTATTCCACCTCATTGGCGATGACCAAAGTCTATAAGCCGTTGCTGGAGCAATTGGGCCTGACTTACCCTCAGTATTTAGTGATGCTGATTTTGTGGCAAAACGACGCGCTGGAATTGCAGCAAATTGGCGAACAACTGCAGATAGCATCCGGAGCTCTAACTCCGGTGCTGAAACGTATGGAAAAAATGGGCTTACTGCAGCGCAGTCGTAATCCGCAGAACGAGCGTGCTCTGGAGATACGTTTAACTCAGTCTGGCTGGGCTATGCGTGCAACAGCAGCCGAAAAAGTGCAGGTCAATCGCCAGATCAGTTTAAAGTCAGGCATGGCGGACGCTGAAATTCAGGCGCTCAAACAAGAGCTGGTTCAGCTACGACAGCAACTGAACTCGGCTCTTTAACGCCCACATCGTCGGGCTTGGTGATTACAACAGCCCTTCGACCTTTTCGCTCAGCAGCAACTGGTCGATCAAGGCATGTTGTTCCTGCGGACTCGCCAGTTTTAACTGACGGACAAAATCCATCGAGCTGGCCGGAGTGTTCGGGTAACCATGTTTCAGCCAGAGTTGACGTAAAGCAGCTGTGATGCGTTGATCACCCAGTTCTGCCCTGAGTTTGGCAAAAACTAAAGTGGCACGGGAATACTGATCATAAGATTCATCCGAGTCTATTAACGATGACGGCAGTGACTTACTGCGGGCCTGGGCCCGGGCAAAACGCTCTTTTTCGTAATCAACCAATGCTTGCATAGCATCCCGGCCAAAGTGTTGTTCAATCAGCACCAGTTCAACATACTTTGCCAAAGACTCCACCAGAAAAGTACCGTCACCGGGCACTCCGTTGCCCATATCATGGCCAAACCACTGGTGAGCCACTTCGTGCACTGCCCGGCGATACACCTGACTAAAACCAGCATCAGCAGCTTGTCTTGCCCGCACTCCAACTTTGTGATTAATCAGCACCAGCTGCGGTAAAGCATAACCAGTGCCGCCGGAGTCCAGCTCCGGCATGCTGACCAGTCGCAGTACGTCACCACTATAGGGGCTGATCTGTTGCTCAAACCAGCTTAACGTCTGTTGCATCGCCAGCATGGTCAGCTCGGTCGACTGATTCTGCTCTGGCACGTACATCTCCAACAGTACTTTGCCATGCTGAACCTGTTTTGCTTGCCATGGCACCACCACAAAAGCACTGATAGCACGAAGAGGTTGACTGGTTTTGTAGTGGAAAAAACTGCGGCCATCCTGCTGCCATTGTTTCACCAAGGCGCCCTGCGCTATCGCCTGTTGGCCTTCAGGTACTGAAATCACCGACTCCATCTTGACCCACTGATAAGCGGCATTTTCAGTGGATGCTTCAGAAGGCTTTAACTCTTTTAGTTCAGGCAGGCCATAGTGCGTTCTGATACTGTTGTCTCTGATCCTGTATTCGGGCACAAAACCTACCGCAGGAAACAAAGGCACAGAACGTAAATAGCTAAAGTCGGGTCGGATCAACTGGTGCATAGCTGCAGGCCAAAGCCCTTTTTGTTTCAGTTGCAGCTGCACAGTTAAACTGAGGTGTTGTCCAGGTAACAACGGTCTAGTCAAAGTGAACTCCCGCTGGCCAAGCGGCCTGTTTTCGCCACTGAGTTCAGCGCCAGTCATTTCAATCTGTTGTAGCGGATAAGCCCAATGTTGCCCCACTAACACCTGCTGAATCGGCTTTGCCGTGGTGTTGCTTAAAGTAAATACCAGCTTTAACTGTGCACTTTGTGCTTTGGGCTCAAAGTCCACTTCAGAATACACAGCAGTCACCACAGGCTGTGGTTTATGTTGCCAGTGTTGATACTCTGTTTCGTAGTCGGCACGCCATTGCAACCTCTCGGATGAAAACATCAAAGGCTGCTCTGCTCTGAGCTGCTGATCCAGCTGCCAGCCCTGCCAACTCCCCCCTATCAGTACTAACAACACGACAGAGATGAGTTTTGGCGTGAGTGCAATGCGCCAAACCGGACCACTAAAGCCTGTGCCTCTATGATAAAAAGCCAGAGCAAGACCCCATGCAATCAGCGCCAGCAAAAACCAGAACACAGTAAAAGGCCAGAAGCCAGCACTGCTGCTTTGATAACCCCACAACTCATCCGCAGCATGCAGTGGTGTAGTGAACAACAACCACAGTGGGTGTTCCAGCCCTGCCATAACGGGCAGAGGAGACATATTCAGTGCCAACACCAAAGCAATCAGCACCAGAGCCAGCAACGAATTGCGACACAGGCTATGCAAGGATACACACAACAGCATCAGCAACCAGAGCGGAACCCACTGATAACCAGCCTGCAGCAGATACTCAGACCATTGCAGCGGCGCAGATGTAACGAACAACTGCGCCACCATCACAGCGCTCAGCATCAGAGCTATAAAAACCAGCAACAGCACCGTCAGGCAGATCAACTGACTGAACAACAGCATCCGCCCTGATACCGCTGTGCTGGCAATCAGCTCATGCATCTGACAGCTTTTATTCAGCCAGCTTAGTTTGGTACTCCAGAACACCACCAGCAAAGCACCAAAACGTGGCACCAGATCCCACATCACCTGATTTAGAGCGTCGCGGCTAGTAGGACTAAGTACCGACATCACTTCGGCATAATCCACACCCGAAACCACTTCGCTAAAAACCAGTGCTGCCAGCCCAAGCAAACTCAACCAGCTCCCAGGATGCAGCATTAACTGCCTTATATTCACCAAGCTAAGTTGCCATAACAGCCGCAGGTACGATACAGCATCAAGCCCTGAGTTTTGCACTGGCACGGCCTGAAAAGATCTTTGATTCGAAGCTGTACTGTCTTTGGCTAAAACCGCTGGCTTCAGAGCACTTTTGGCCGCAGCTGTATCCAAGGTTTTTATCTGTAGCGCTGACCATAACAGCAAAGCCGAAGCGCTGACTAATACCAGCCTGTTCGCTATGAAGCTAAGATCCAGTTGCAGGCCTTGTTGCCCCGTCATAAATTGTTGCAGAAGCGGAGTAATTGCATAAAAGTCGGCATACAGCATTAGTTGCCATAACCAGGGCGCAACAATTTGGCTATTCGCCATTAAAGGTGACCCTGTGGCTGCAGCCAGTGCCATATAACCTGCCCACAGCAGTATGGCCGCCACATACAGCAAAATAACAGAGCCAAATTTTAAGCTGAGCCACAACTGCCACACACAAAGCAGCAACAACGCAGGCAAATACTGCAGCAGAAAAATAGCCAGAAAAGTGCCGATCAACTGCTGGTCAAAAGGCACAGCATCGACACGCCAGAGTCCAAATAGCAAGACGCCAGACAACAGCAGAGTCATAGTGATGCACAGCAACAGAAGACCCGCAGTTCGGCTGAGACACCAGCTTAAATGACTGACTGGTGTGGCCCTTATTAATTCCGTCATACCACTTTGCTGTTCACGTAAAAAAGCCAAAGGAGCTAAAGCCCCTGTGAGCAGCGGCAACACCAGCATGGCTAAAGCAGAACAAGCAAACAACAGTTGTTTTAACGGGTTTTGTTCAGCACTGCCGGGCAAACCACTAGTGAGCAAAAAAACAAAAGCGCAACAGAGCGCCACAGCCAGCCAGCATAAGGGCTGACGTTGATAAAACTTCAGTTCATTGATAAGAAGAGGCCAGATCACTGCTTCGCCTCCCGTTGCTGCTGCAACTCCAAAAAGTATCTGTCCTGCAAACTGGCTACAGCATTTTGGAAAAGTGGCTGTTGCGACTCTTGATGATAAAAACGCTGCAGTAACACACCACGCTGATAAGTGCTGCTCAATAGGGTGGCCGAAGCAGGCAAAGCACTCTCTTCGCCATAGGCCTGCCATACCTTGCCCTGTAACGGTTGGATCAAGGCTTCGGTATCGCCCTGCACCAGAATGCGTCCGGCCTGCAAAATGGCCACCTGTGAACAGAGCTGTTCTATGTCTTCGACTATATGGGTCGACAACAGCACCAGACGGTCTTTACTGACACCGACCAGCAAATTATGCAAACGCTGACGCTCTTCAGGATCTAAACCCGCTGTGGGCTCATCCAGAATAATAAGGGCCGGATCGCCCAACAGGGCCTGAGCAATACCAAAACGTTGGCGCATACCACCGGAAAAGTTTGCCACGGCTTTGTCAGCAAAAGCCGTTAAGTTGGTCAATTCAAGCAACTGGTTTATTTGCTGCTGGCGGGATGCTTTATGCACAACTCCCTTCAGAATGGCCATATGCTCTAGCAAAGCACGGCAGGACATATGCGGATAAACACCAAATTGCTGTGGCAAATAGCCTAGCTGTCGTCTGAGTTCTGCAGGTTGTTGCTTCAAATCAATGCCATCAAACTGAAGCTCACCGCTATCGGGCTGCTGCAAGGTCGCTATAGTGCGTAACAAAGATGATTTACCAGCACCATTCGGCCCCAACAAACCAAACATACCGCGTTCAGCAGTCAGGTTCAGTTGCTGTAAGGCTGCTGTGCCATCCGGATAGGTTTTGCATAACGCTTTGATCTGTAACATCACCACAGAGTCCTTTTGTGTTTTCATTCAGCGCAGACTAGCGGTTGCAGCAGTTGTGACTCAACACCGAAATGACAAGTGAGTCAAAGCAGATGACCAAGACGCGGAGCAGGCAAAATTCAGCTGTTTTTAACGGGGAAAATGGCTTTCATCAGTCAAAACTAAGGTTTTGTCAGCAGACGGGTGACAAGGTGAGTCAGTACAGGCAAGATTGTCCGCAGATAAAAACTCCGGAACAACTATGACGCTGGCGTTCAAACTCAAAGACTTATTTTCGCTGTTGCCGGTGTTGTTTGCATTATGCAGGTCGGCCTGGAGCCTGCTGCAGAACGAACAAATGGCCAGTTGGAGTAGCGCTTGTCTTTTGCTTGGTCAGTTGCTGCTGGAATTATCACCGCTATTGCTGGCGCAGCTGTTGCTTACCACACTACAAAAGCCGGTACGAGCTGCCTTCTTGTTGTTATGGCTTGCCGCTATGGTGCTGTATCCACTACTCAGTATAAATCTCAGGCCAGAAAACTCAGTGCTGTTGCTGGATCTAAGCTGCTGGTTGATTGCCCTGTGCGGCAGCTTATTGTATTGGTTGGAGCAGTTTTATCAGCAGAGACTCTCGCCAGGCAGTAAAAACAGTTGGTTGCAAAAACTCTGGTCGCTGGACACAGCTGTGATCCTGCTGCTGACAGGCTGGGTGCTGTTTATGGCTTTATTACTTGGCTCGCATCAGGACCCTCTGGCAAACCAGCCAATACCACTGCAAGTTCACGTCGACAGACTACTGCATTACCCCTTTGAATTTGTTGGTTATCTGCTGCAGTTTGGCCTGATTGCCAGTCTGATCTATGGCTATTACTGGCTGAACCGTTATCTGCTGATCCGCCGACTGCTGGCACAACATGGCTTGTTGCCCTTTGTGCTCACCAGCCTCTGTTTACTGCTATTGAGTTATCCACTGCTGGCCAGCCTGTTGTTATGCTTGCCCATCAATAGCTATGAAGTTACAGCACTAGCGTCAGGCAACCACAATGCTTTTGATTGGTATAACTTTAAATTTGTGCTGGGGATTTGGCTGGTCAGTACGCCGCTGATCCTGGCCTTTGACCGGCAACAGCAGGAAAAAAATCTGGCACAAATTCAGCACAGACAAGTTCAGACTGAACTCTTATTGTTGCAACAACAGATTAATCCGCATTTTCTATTTAATACCTTAAACAACCTGTATGCGCTTTGCCTGGTGCAGTCTGAACAAGCTCCCATGTTGATACTGCGGCTGGCCGATTTATTAAGATACGTGGTCTACCAGGGCAGCCAGCCACTAGTGACCTTGCAGCAGGAGATCAACTATCTGCAGGATTATCTGGCCTTACAGCAATTGCGGGTCAGTAATAAAACAGAACTTAAACTCAGCCTGCCAGAGCATGCCGACCAGTATTTGCTGCCTCCTTTGCTGTTGATTATGCTGGTGGAAAACGCCTATAAACATGGAGTGGAAAGCACAGCAGAACCCAGCAAACTGAATATCCAACTGCAACTCCAAGACAACAGACTGATCTTTATCTGTGAAAATACTGTACCGACACAGCAGAGCGCTGCACCTAGAGGTATTGGGCTGGAAAATCTGCGCCGCCGTTTGCAGCTGAGTTATGGCAACAACTACAGCTTAAGCAGCGCCGCCACAGCCTTTGGCTGGCGTGCTGAGCTGGCAATAAAGCTGGAACAGAATCCATGCTGAAACTATTGGTTGTAGATGACGAGCCACTGGCCCATCAGGTGATTACTTATCATTGCAAAGCTTATACAGATATCACCATTATCGGCTCTTGTTATAGTGCGGCCGAAGCATTGGCAGTGCTTGCAGGACAGCAGGTGGATCTGCTGATACTGGATATTCAGATGCCGGTATTAACGGGCCTCGATATGCTTAAAGTGATGCAAAATAAACCACAAGTGATTATCAGCAGTGCCTACCCGCAGTATGCGCTGGATGGCTTTGAACTGGACGTGGCCGATTACCTGCTCAAACCCATCAGTGCAGAACGTTTTGCCACAGCACTACAGAAAGTCAGACGCCGGCTGGTTTTGGAGCCGGAAAAACCACCATCAATCCTACTGAAAGTGGAACGTGAGCTGCGCAAGTTTAAGCTAGCCGAAGTGTGCTGTTTTGAGGCTTATGGCAACTATGTCAAAGTCTGGCAAGGCCAGCAGATGGTTTTAGTAAACGCCACTCTAAAACAAATTTATCAACAGGTAGCCACAGCTGATTTTATTCAGGTGCAGAAGTCTTTTCTGGTGAATAAACAGCATGTGATTGGCCTCGACAGCACATTAATCCGCTTGAGTAATCAGATGCAGATCAAAATTGGCCCTGCTTTTAAAGATCAGCTAAACGGCATTCTTTGAGGTCAAACAACAGATCCTTTTTGCTACTCCCAAGCGTAAAAGCATTACACTGCAGCTTATAGCGGACAAAACGAATTCAATTATGCGCGTTTACAAAGCCCTTTTGCCTTTTAAAGCTATCTCGTTTGACTTGGACGATACGCTGTATAACAACGGCCCTGTGATTGAGCAGGCTGAACTAGCCATGCAGCAGAAATTACTGCAACTTGCACCAAAGCTTGGGCTGATTGACCCTGAGTTCTGGTGGCAAAAACGCAAAGAACTGGCACAACTTGACCCGGAAGTTCGCCACGATGTTAGCCGCTGGCGCTTGTTGGCGGTGGAGCAAGGCTTAACGGAACTTGGTATGGGTCGCTGTGAAGCAGGTGAAATTGCCGAACTGGCTTTTAATGCTTTTTATACCGCCCGCAGTCATTTAACAGTGCCTGACTCCAGTCATCAGTTGCTCAAAGCCTTAGCAGAACGTTACCCATTGGTGGCCATTACCAATGGCAATGCCGATTTAAAACTACTGCGCATTAGTCAGTATTTCCAGCATGCCTATCACGCAGGCCCCAGCGGCAAAATGAAGCCCTACCCTGATATGTTTCATAAAGCCTGTCAGCAACTGGCTATTGCACCGCTTGAACTGCTGCATATAGGCGATAACAGCAAAGCCGATGTACGGGGTGCGCTCAATGCCGGTTGTCAGGCAGTGTGGCTAAAACATGAAGCTCATTTTCAAACCTCTATATTGCCTCATCTGCAAATTGATTCGTTGCTGCAGCTACAGGCTTTGCTTTAGGCCGTCCACACAGTTAACAAAGCTGGGGTGACAAGCAAGATGGGTATATAATGTCGGCAAATTTTGCGTCAGCGACAGGTACTTACTGCTAATGGATGTCTCTTCTTTACTGGATGGCTTAAACGATAAACAACGTGATGCGGTAGCCGCTCCTCCTCAACATATGCTGGTATTAGCCGGTGCCGGCTCGGGCAAAACCCGGGTACTGGTGCATCGCTTAGCCTGGCTAATGCAGGTGGAACGTGTTGCGCCTTATAGTTTATTGGCTGTGACTTTTACCAATAAAGCCTCACAGGAAATGCGTAACCGTATCGAACAGACCATAGGCGTCAGTTTAAATAATCTGTGGATGGGTACTTTCCACGGCTTGTCGCACCGCATGTTGCGGGCCCATTATCTGGAAGCAGGTTTACCTCAGGGTTTTCAGATCATCGACTCAGACGATCAATACCGTTTAGTGCGTCGGGTATTAAAAGCGCTGAATTTAGACGAAAAACACTGGCCGCCTAAACAAATTCAGTGGTTTATCAACGCCCGTAAAGACGAAGGTCAGCGTCCTGGCACTATGGATGCGCATGGTGATTTCAGCCTGCAAACCATGATCAAAATTTACGCCGCTTATCAGGAAATGTGCGACCGTTCTGGTTTGGTCGATTTTGCCGAAATTTTATTGCGCAGCTTTGAGTTGATTAAGCAGCAGCCACAAATTCGCGCTCATTATCAGCAGCGTTTCCGCCATATTCTGGTCGACGAGTTCCAGGATACCAACTCTATTCAGTATGAATGGTTAAGGTTACTGGCTGGCACTGAAAGTAAAGTGATGATAGTAGGTGACGATGACCAGTCCATCTACGGCTGGCGTGGCGCTAAAGTGGAAAATATTCAGCAGTTTTTAAAAGACTATCCTGAACCTGTCACTATCCGCCTCGAACAAAACTACCGTTCTACCGGCACTATTTTAAAAGCTGCCAACTGTGTGATTTCGCACAATAGTGACCGTTTAGGTAAAGACTTATGGACGGACGGCGAACAAGGCGAAGCCATTTCGCTGTACACAGCTTTTAACGAGCTGGACGAAGCACGTTTTATTGTAGGCCGTATTCGGGAATGGAAACGTGAAGGCGGTAAACTGATTGAAGCTGCAGTACTGTATCGCAACAACGCCCAATCGCGTGTGCTGGAAGAAGCTTTAATTCAGGACGGTATTAACTACCGTATTTATGGTGGCTTACGTTTCTACGAACGTCAGGAAATTAAAGATGCGCTGGCTTATCTGCGTTTAATTAATAACAGACAAGATGACGCGGCGCTGGAACGTATTATCAATACTCCGGTGCGTGGTATTGGCGATACCACTATGGACAAAGTGCGGGAAAATGCCCGTTCTTTGCAAATCACCTTGTGGCAAAGCCTGCAGCAAATGCTGGCCAATAAACAACTAACTGGCCGCGCCGCCAATGCCATCAGCACCTTTATGCAGCTGATAGATCAGCTCGAAGCCGACAGCAAAGACTTGAGTCTGGATGAGCAAGCAGATCATGTGATTCAACTATCTGGTCTGATGGCAATGTACCTGGCCGAAAAAGGCGAAAAAGCTCAGACCCGAGTAGAAAACTTAAACGAACTGGTCAACGCTTGCGCCAACGCCACTTACGTCAACACCGAAGAGATGACACCTCTATCCGCCTTTTTGTCTCAGGCCGCTTTGGAGGCTGGTGAATATCAGGCTGAAGAACATTCAGACGCAGTGCAGCTGATGACTTTACACAGCGCTAAGGGCCTTGAATTCCCACTGGTGTTTATCTGTGGTTTGGAAGAAGGCATGTTTCCTAGCCAACAAAGTGGTGATGACAGCGAACGTTTGGAAGAAGAACGTCGGTTATGTTATGTCGGCATGACCCGGGCTATGCAGAAGTTGTATTTAACTCATGCCGAAAGCCGTCGTTTATACGGCCAGGAGCAATACAACAGACCGTCACGTTTTATCCGTGAAATTCCGGCCGACTGTCTAGAAGAAATTCGCCTGACCACTAATGTCAGCAAGCCTACCCAAATGAACCGTTTTGGTAGCGCCGCCAGCCATAGCGCCTTTGAAAATACCGGTTTTAAACTGGGCCAACGTGTTTTACACGATAAGTTTGGTGAAGGGACAGTGTTGAATTATGAAGGCACAGGGCCACAATCCCGTATTCAGGTGAATTTTGACGAACTGGGTAGTAAATGGCTGGTGACAGCTTATGCCAGGTTAGAGCCTGTTTAAGTTATGACGCACCTGCTTCAGATCATCCGCCAGCAACAAAGCGCTTATCAAAAGCTTCGCTGGCGTTTACCCATTTGGTTAGCAGGTTCTGAAGCTTATACACAGCAGCAACTGTCAGAGTTACAGCCTGAAGCTGTTAGTTATTGGTTAGGCAATGAAGCCCCAGCTGGTTTTACGCTATTGTCAGCCAAACAAAAGCAGCAATGGCTAGGCACTGAATGTGATCTGTTGGTGGTGGATGCACGTCAGGCTGTGGATTGGGATTTAGTCGCAGCCAGCAGTGGTTGCTTAAAAGCGGGTGGGCTTTGGTTATTTGTGACCAACGAACCCGATCTATGGCAACAACAACCTAACCCTGCCGCCAAAAGAGTATTGCCCTATCCACTTGATGCCGCTGTTTATTCAGGCCTATTTAAACAGTTTTGGTTAGAACAACTATCAGAACAGCGCTGGGTGAAGCTTATCGAAGGCAGCTCTGCTGTAATTCCGCTATTACCCGAAGTTATTGCTCCACCACAAGCACAACTGCCTTATCGCACCGCTGAACAACAACAAGCAGTAGCCGCTATTCATAAAGTAGTGACAGGTCACAGACGCCGCCCTTTAGTGCTGACCGCTCATAGGGGCCGTGGCAAATCCAGTGCTTTGGGGATCGCAGCAGCACAACTAGCGCAGCAAGGTAAAACTGATATTCTGCTGACAGGACCATCCCCTGTTGCGGTGCAAACCGCATTTTTTATAGCGGCGGCTCTGTTAAATCAGCCGTACCAATCAGGCCAAAATCAGCTGCTAAACGGCACTATTCGTTTTGTGCCTGTTGATGTTTTACTGTCAGACAAACAGCAAAACACTTTGATTCTGCTGGATGAAGCTGCAGCTATTCCAACCCCTCAATTGCAGCGACTGACGGACTTATATAGCCGTTTAGTTTTTGCTACGACAGAGCATGGTTACGAAGGCACTGGCCGCGGTTTTCAGTTGCGATTCCAAAGTTATTTACAGCAGTATTGCCCGGGTTTTCAAAAAGTTCACCTGCATCAGCCGATACGTTATCAGGCAAACGACCCACTGGAGCAGCTGATTTTTAAAGGTTTTTTACTGGAGCAAACTGACTCTGCTGTTACTGAAATTCAGCAACCACGACTTACCAGCTATTCGGTAAAAGAGTTACTGCTACAAACTCAAAAACTACAACAAATCTTTAATTTACTCAGCTTGGCCCATTATCAAACCGATGTGATGGACCTTTGGGCTTTATTGGATAACCCGGCACTGAAGCTGTATACACTGGAGCAAGATCGGCTGGTGCTCGCCTGTGCTTTAATTAGTTTTGAAGGTGATTTGGAGGCAGAACTTGCTAGTGCAGTAGCGCATGGCAAACGCAGAGTACAAGGGCATTTATTGGCTCAAAGCTTAGCTTTTCACTGCCTGCAGCCGCAGCTGGCAGAGCAAAAAATGGCCAGAATTCAGCGTATTGTTGTGCATCCGTTAGTGCAAAGTCAGGGAATCGGCAGTCAGTTATTGAGCTTTGTGTTAAAGGATTTATCAGAGCAACAGTATCTGATCGGTACTAGTTTTGGCGCAACTTTAGCCCTAGCAAAGTTTTGGCAAAAAGCTGGTTTTCATCCCGTAAAACTTAGCCATCAACATGAACAAGCCAGCAACGAAGCCTCTGTATTGATGCTTTATGGTGAGCAGTTTAAGCCTTTACAGCAGCAGTTCGCGAGGCAACTTTATTGGCAACTTGCTGATAAACAGCGCTCTTTGGATGCAGCTTTGGCATTATTGTGGGCGGAGCCTCCTGCTGTAGAAATTACACCACAGCAAGTCGCAGAACTTCAGCTTTTCCAGCAAGGCTTGCGTCCTTTTGAGCTAATAGAAACGCATCTACTGTGCTGGTTTAATTTGTTTTCAGATAAAGTTGAGTATCAAACTGCGCTTTTATTGGTGCAAAGGCTTTGGCAAAAACAAGACTGGCAACAAATCCGCCTGACGTTAGCAAAACAAAAACTGCCACAACTTTGCAAACTGCTTATTTTATGAGCCAGATTAAGGTTTTATCTGAAATTATTCACTAAGCTCTAAGCTATCAAGCTGTATGAGTGTGAATCTATGCCACTATTGCGCATTTCATCTACAAAATTAATGTTGTTGCTGGTGTGCATGTTTGCCTCAGCTACACAATCAGAAACTATTCAAATAGGAATGTCCGTTCCTCTGAGTGGAAATGCCAGCGGTATAGGGCAAAGTTATAAAAGCGGCGTTGAATTAGCAATAAAACAACTTAATAAAGAAGGAGGTATCCAAGGTCAGGAAGTACAACTACTGATCAAAGACGATAAGTATGAACCCGAACGTACAGTGCTGAATACCAGACAATTTATAATTGAAAACAAAGCATTAGCTTTATTTGCCTATACAGGCACGCCAACATCTTCAGCGATCTTACCTTTGCTACAACATTACCAAATTCCTTACATAGCCCCATTTACCGGCGCCTCTTTGCTACGCAAGAGTGAATATAATTTTATCTATCACCTGCGCGCTGGTTATGACGAAGAAACTCAAAGCCAGGTAGATTACCTGCAGCCGACACCTGAGACTAGGGTAGGCCTGTTGCTACAAGCCGATGAATTTGGTGCTTCAGTCGAGCAAGGTTATCTAAAAGCTCTGCAGCTCAAAGGCGTAAAACCTGTAGTGACAGCGCGCTTTCAGCGCAATAGTACGGCAATAGAAGCTGGGGTGTCTGAGTTGATCAAAGCAGGCGCAGAAATGGTCTTTATGGTCGGTACTTATAATCCTCTGGCTGAAGCTATCATTTTTGGTCGTCGCAAAGGTTATAGGCCTGTGTATGCCACAGTATCTTTTGCAGGTCTGCAACAGTTAAGTGCCTTCTTAGACAAAGAAGATAAAGTGATGGCCACTATGGTAGTGCCTAAACCTACAGATACCAGTTGGATAGTAGTTCGAGAGTATCAACGACTTATGATTCAGCAAGCAACTGATCCGCTGTCAGATATTGGCTTAGAAGGTTTTATAGCTGGCACCATATTGGGTCAGGCACTAAAGTTGTGTGTTTTGCCGATTGAGCGCTCATGTTTGTTAGAAAAGCTACGACAACAAACCACAGTATATGATTTTCCTTTGCTGTTTGATCCTATTAAACAGCAAGCATCACAGCAGGTATTTAGGGTAAAAGTGACAGATCGTGGGGTTGAGGACCTGAAGTAGATCTAGCAGATGGCTATTAGTTAAGCGGGTTTTGGTGGTGGTTTGAGCGGATTTGTTCGTAATTCAAGCAGATTTGCTTTGAATTCTGGGGCGATGAGGAGACAGCGGGCCGTCTTGTCCGGCCGCTTGCAGAGCGCGCGGCGTGAAACAGGCGTGACGCAAAACTATTTGCGTCCCGAATTCCCTGTTTTAGGCTGGCGGTGAACTACATTGCTCACCCCATCCTGGGGTTCGTCCCTGCGGGACCCGCCGTTGGCGGTCCAAAAACGTTCCCGACGTTTTTGTCGCATGGGGGATGCCCTGCTCGAATGGCTCACCACTAAATTCGCATAAAGCAAAAAGGCCCAGTCGTGAGACTGGGCCTTCTGGCTTAATTGGGAGCCTGGCGGTGAACTACTCTCGCATGGCATCTGCCACACTACCATCGTCGCGGCTGCGTTTCACTTCTGAGTTCGGAATGGAGTCAGGTGGTTCCACAGCG
>Ga0247725_1000371_pt1 | contig 36483 bp, 29 predicted proteins | sample OKSTACKMCFT3sol_FD_183021 | JGI IMG/M metagenome (GOLD analysis project Ga0247725, IMG submission 183021) | Subsurface sediment microbial communities from gas well in Oklahoma, United States - OK STACK MC-FT3-sol | ecosystem: Environmental > Terrestrial > Deep subsurface > Rock core/Sediment...
AAGCCAGCCAGCTTATGTTTTCGCTCAGCAATCAGTTTATTAACGTCTTGATGTTCTTCAATAGGAGTGTTTTGTTCAGACATGATAAGTTCCTGATATTAAGCGTTCATACCCTTCTTACTTGAAGCTGCAGCTTTGTTGACCGCGTTCACTCGCCCAATCGCATAGACAACTATGCTCATGGGCCTCGTTCACTTGTCGTCGCGCTGCAACTCCAATTACTTTGGGTAAACCTGTGTTTTTATAAACCGGCTTTTAAGCTGGCTTCAATAAATTTGTCGAGATCGCCGTCCAACACCGCTTGGGTATTGCGGGTTTCCACGCCTGTGCGTAAGTCTTTAATCCGCGAGTCATCCAGCACATAAGAGCGGATTTGACTGCCCCAGCCGATATCCGACTTGGTGTCTTCCAGCGCTTGTTTTTCGGCGTTTTGTTTTTGCAGTTCAAACTCATACAACTTAGCGCGTAACTGCTTGTAAGCGTTGTCGCGGTTTTTATGCTGTGACCTGTCGTTCTGACACTGCACCACAATATTGGTCGGTAAGTGAGTAATACGCACGGCAGAGTCTGTTCTGTTAACGTGCTGACCACCAGCGCCTGAAGCACGGTAGGTATCAATACGCAAGTCGGCCGGATTGATTTCGATTTCAATATCATCATCAACTTCTGGCGACACAAAAACGGATGCAAAGGAGGTATGGCGACGGTTGCCTGAGTCAAAAGGGCTTTTTCGTACTAAACGATGCACACCAGTTTCAGTGCGCAACCAGCCATACGCATATTCGCCGGTAAATTTGATGGTACAGCCTTTGATACCGGCCACGTCGCCGTCTGTCACTTCGTATAACTCAGGTTTAAAGCCTTTGGCTTCGCCCCAACGCAGATACATCCGCATCAGCATACTGGCCCAGTCCTGAGCTTCAGTACCACCAGAACCAGATTGAATATCCAGGTAACAATCGCTTGGATCGCTTTTGCCAGAGAACATACGACGGAATTCCAGCTTCGCCAGCTGAACCTCTAAATCGGCCAGTTCAGCCTGAGCTTCATTAAAAGTATCTTCGTCTTCGGCTTCAACCGCCAGCTCTACTAAGCCTGCCACGTCTTCCAGGCCTTGATCCAGTTTGTCGATAGTGCCGACAATTTGTTCAAGCGCAGAACGTTCTTTGCCTAAGGCCTGAGCATTTTCAGGGTTGTTCCAGACCGCAGAATCTTCCAGCTCACGGCTGACTTCTTCTAGCTTTTCTTTTTTGGCGTCGTAGTCAAAGATACCCCCGAAGCACGTTAGTGCGTTCAGTCAGATCTTTAATGGCGTTGTATACCGGATTTACTTCAAACATGATTTAAGGCGCTTAGAAAAAAATTGGTGGCGATTGTAGCAATTTTTCCACAGACATGCAGCCATCCCGACGATTTTCTGTTGAATCAGTCTGCATTGCCAAAGCACAACGGCAAGACAGACCGATTTGGGCACTGACTTAGCCGATCTTTTCTATCAGCCTTACTAATAACTGCACGGACTGCTGGTCTCTGTAGTCGTTGATATCAAGCTGATAAGCGACACGGATTTTTTTGACGTTGGCATCTGGCCAGGCTTTGTTGTCGGCATTAAACCAGATTGCATCGACTAAGTTACCGTCGCTGGATTCCAGCATCAGTTTCAGGTGTTTATCGGCCAGCAAACGTTGTTGGCGTATCACAAAGTCGCCTTCAAAAACCGGCTCAGGAAAAGCTTGCCCCCAGGGGCCAGCTTGTTGCAAAAGCCTCGCAAAAGGCACGGACAAACAGTCACTGCTTAAATTACCGTCGGTAAAAAGCACAGCAGTCAAAAGCTCTGGCGTCAGGTATTTTTTGGCGACAAAATTCAGCGCCAGCTTAAAGGTTTCAAACCGCTCTTCAGCAATAGTGAGACCTGCCGCCATGGCATGGCCACCAAACTTTTTAATCAAACCAGGGTATTGAGTAGAGACTTCGTCCAATAAATCGCGGATATGTAAGCCAGGAATAGAACGGGCAGAACCTTTGAGTTCACCTTCATCACCCTGTGCAAATACCAACACAGGTCTGTGGTATTGCTCTTTAATCCGGCCCGCCAAAATACCTATCACCCCCTGATGCCAGTCGCTTTGGTACAAACACAAAGCGTCAGGTAGTTCGTCAGAGGTAAAGGACAGACGCTGCAGATAAGCCTGAGCTTCCTGCTGCATGCCCTGCTCTATTTCACGGCGCTCAACGTTTAAACTGTCTAGCTCCGCGGCGTACATACGGGCGCGGGGCAAATCAGGCGCTAATAAACAACTGATGCCAAGCCCCATATCGTCTAAACGCCCTGCAGCATTTAATCGGGGGGCTAAGGCAAAACCAAAATCCTGGGCTGTCAGTTTCTCCGCTTTGCGGTTGGCAACATCCATCAGTGCGACAATACCTGGTCTGGCTTTGCCACTGCGAATACGTTGTAAGCCCTGATGCACCAGAATACGGTTATTGGTATCCAAAGGCACAACGTCCGCTACTGTGCCTAAAGCCACCAGATCCAACAAGTCAGCTAAATTAGGTTCAGGCTGATGTTCGGTAAAATACCCGTGGCTTCGAAGTTCAGCACGCAGCGCCAGCAGAAGATAAAAGGCCACACCTACACCAGCAAGCTGCTTACTGGGAAAGTCACAACCGGGCTGGTTTGGATTGACTATAGCGTCAGCGTCCGGCAGTTCGTTGCCAGGTAAATGGTGGTCTGTGACCAGCACTTTGACGCCCATTTTTTTCGCCAGGGCAATACCGTCTATCGCTGAAATGCCATTGTCTACTGTGACTATCAGTTGGGCCCCCTGAGCGACCGCAATTTCAGCCATCTCTACCGACAAACCATAACCGTATTCAAAACGGTTGGGCACTAGATACTCCACATGCTTAAAACCCAGGCTTTTTAAACCTGTCAGCAAAGTGGCTGTGCTGGTGGCACCGTCGGCATCAAAGTCACCCACTATCACAATATGCTGTTGCTGCTGCAAAGCATCAATCAACAAGGCCACTGCTGCAGAGATACCTTTGAGTAAAGTAAAAGGCAACAACTGAGCGGCACCTCGTGCCAATTGCAGTGAGCTTTCAATGCCACGGCTGGCGTAAATCCGCTGGATCACAGGATGGTATTGCGACAGGTCTGCAGAAATAGCCGGCACAGGCCGGCGTTGTAATTCTTTGGTGATACTCAAGGACAAGTCCGCTTAAGAAGCATTTTGGCTTAGCGCGGCCACTAAAGCAGCAGCAGGCTGGTAACCAGGTATCAAACGGCCATCAGGTAACACCAGAGCAGGTGTGCCACTGATGCCAAAACTCTGGCCTAGTTCGTACTGCTGTGCCACAGTGTTTTGACAGCTGGCTTGTTTTACCGCTTTGCCATTTTTCGCATCAGTCAGTGCCTGCTTGGCATCTTTAGAACACCAAATAGATTGCAATTCGTCATAGGTTGCAGACTGAATACCACCACGAGGAAACGCCAAATAACGCACAGTAATGCCGGCTTTATTTAAGTCTGCCATTTCATTGTGTAATTTACGGCAGTAACCACAGCTGGTATCGGTAAATACATGGATCACGTATTTTTCGTTGGCAGCTTTAAACTCAATCACTGAGTTGTCAAAATCCTTCACGCCTGCTTTACGGATATCTTTTAATATGTCTTCATTCACCAGCTTTTTATTTTTTAAGTCGTAAATATTGCCTTCAAACAGATACTGTTTATTTTCCGACATAAAAAATAAGCCTTTATCGGTTTGCACCTGCAGCATGCCGGGTACACTAGAGTCAGCCACAGCTTTGACATTCAAACCGACTTCAGAAAAAGCCTGATTCACTTCAGGAAGTATAGCCTGAGCTGCCAATCCGGTACTTAAACATGCTGCCATAACGGCGAGATAGCTAAACTTCTTCATCTCTGTATCCTGCACCCAAGATTAGCCCCTGGGATGATGTTGTTGATGTAAACTTTTCAGACGCGCTTGCGCCACATGAGTGTAAATTTGGGTGGTCGACAAATCGCTATGCCCCAATAACAACTGTACGACCCGTAAATCCGCACCATGATTCAATAAATGGGTAGCAAAAGCATGTCGCACTGTATGCGGCGACAACTCTGCACTAATGCCTGCCACTTTGGCATAAAACTTAATCCGGTGCCAGAAGGTTTGTCGGGTCATTTGCTGGCCTCTGGAACTTGGAAAGACCACATCACTCTGGCCATCAAGCAATAATCCCCGACCTTGGTGCAAATAATTATCCAGCCACTCCACCGCAGTCTCGCCTAAAGGCACCAGCCGTTCTTTTTTGCCTTTGCCTGTCACCCGCACCAAGCCCTGACGCAGATTAATTTGTTGCAGCGTTAAACCAACCAGCTCTGAGACCCTAAGACCGGCAGCATACAAAATTTCTAACATCACTTTGTCGCGAAACTGAATTAAATCACTAACATCTGGCGCAGAGAGCAATAAATCGACGTCCTGCTCGGACAAAGTTTTAGGCAAAGAGCGACCTATTTTCGGATTAAACACATCAGACAAAGGATTTTCGCTAATTTTCCCGGTTTTATGCAGATGGCGATAGAAACGTCTTAAACTACTTAAGGTTCTGGAAGTGCTGCGCGGATTAAAACCCTGATCGACCCTATACGCCAGATAGCTATTGAGTAACATCTGATCCACTGTGCTCAACTGCTGGCCTTGTTGCTGCAAAAACAACGCAAACTTACTCAGATCTGTGCCATAGGCACTTAAGGTGTGTTCGCTCACGCCTTTATCCAGCCATAGTTGATCTAAGAAGGCTTGAATAAGTTGCTGTTCTGAGACGGCGACTGCTGCCACTTGAGCTGCTCCCCTGTTAATTTGCCTAGTCTGACTTTGTTGGTTCAGAGGCTTCTGCTACACTGCCGGCCACGCAAAATGCTGAGTTATATCAGATGAAAATTGGTCTTTTTTACGGCTCTACCACCTGCTATACCGAAATAGTGGCAGAAAAAATCCAGGTGCTTTTAAGTGCCGATCCCAGCTTGCCGGATGGCAGCAGTGTAACACTTCACAATATTAAAGATCAGCCCCTGACAGGGATGACGGACTATGACTTGCTGATCTTAGGTATTTCAACCTGGGATTTTGGCGAGTTACAGGAAGACTGGGAAGCACACTGGGACGACATCAAAGATGTCGACTTAAGCGGAAAAATAGTGGCTATTTACGGTATGGGCGATCAACTGGGTTATGCCGAGTGGTTTCAGGATGCCGTGGGTATGCTGCATCACGCTATAGCGCCGCAAGACTGTATCCGAATTGGTTTTTGGCCTACAACAGGCTATAACTTTATCGCCTCGAAAGCCGCAACTGATGACGGTCAGTGGTTTTATGGTTTAGCTTTGGATGAAGAGAATCAGTATGACCAGACAGACCAACGCTTAAATCAGTGGTTAACCCAGCTGATGAATGAGTTGATCGCTCTCTAAAACCGACCAGCCATGACATTTTTATACAGCTGACTTTTTTGCACTTGCAGATGGGCTTGCTGTAATTTTTTGACCACTTGAGGATCTGTGCCTTTGCTGGCCGCGAGGTATGTCCATTGCTCAAGCGCAGGTATAGCCAATACAAAACGGGTCGAGCCTTCGGGTTGCGACAACTGTCTCTCCATCAACGCCAAAGCCGCTTTATCATCTATCACGTAATCCACTTTCCCTTTCATCAGCAAACGCCATGACTCCAGAATATCGGCAGAGAGTTGCAGCTCTTTGCCTATCCTCATGCCTTGCTGCTGCAGGTACGAAGTGGCGAAGTCGCCTCTTTGCACAGCTATCACCGCCGAACCTAAATCCTTGATATGGTTTGGCTGCAGATCGGTTCGTTCAGTCAGTCGAACTAAACCCAACCTATAATTTGCGACAGGTCCAATCCAATGAAACTCCTGCTCTCTTTCCGGTGTTCTGGCCATATTATAAATCAGCACATTGGGAGTGGAACTGGCGATATAAAAGGCTCTGGCCCAGGGATAAACCTCAATCCGGCTCTCTATCCTGGCTTGTTGCAGAGTGGCCAGTACTATCTGGGTGCTGACGCCATCGACTTTGCCTTCTTTCATGGTCTGATGCGGCGGAGATAATTCGGTCACCACTCTTAGAGCAGGCACTTCGGCCAAGGCAGCTAAAGCGAAAGATGCACACAATAAAACAACTAAGTCTTTTATCACCACTCAACTCCGGGCTGACGATTCGTTATTCAGACAAGACTTCGTTTATCTTAGCCTGAATGGCCAAAGCTTTCCTGATATCAAAGCTGTTTCTGTAGGTTGAGCTGTTCAGATAAAAAAGGGCGACCTGAGTCACCCTTTACAGAAGCTAAAAATGTAAAAATCAACCTTTTAGTACTTGCGCCATAGCTTTGGCAAAGTAATCAATATTGCTGTGGTTTAAGCCGGAGATACTGACGCGGCTCGACCCCACCATATAGATGCTGAACTCTTTACGCAGACGTTCTATTTGTTCTTTGTTAATACCAAGGAAGGAGAACATACCGTGCTGTTTAGTAATGAAACTAAAATCCTGGCTGATACCTTCAGCTGCAAACTTGTCGATGATCAACTGACGGTAATCATTGATACGATTGCGCATCACAGCCAGCTCCTGATGCCATAACGCTGTTAATTCCTGACTATCCAGAATGTGGCTGACAATGATAGCGCCATGAGCAGGAGGCATAGAATAAATACTACGTACTACAGCCAGTAATACAGACTTGGCTATATCTGCGGTTTTGTTATCTGCTGCCACTATACTGACAGCGCCAATACGTTCGCGGTATAAACCGAAATTCTTCGAGCAAGAGCTGCATAAAATCAGTTCGTCCACCAGATCCGCCACGTAACGTAAGCCTTGGGTGTCTTCTTCCAGACCTAAACCAAAGCCTTGATAAGCCATATCGACCAGAGGGGTAAAGCCTTTTTCTTTGGCTAAGTGGGCAAATTGTTTCCACTGCTCAAAGTTTAAATCCATACCGCTCGGGTTATGGCAGCAGGCATGCACCAGCACCACATCACCGGCAGGAACTTGTGCCAGTTCAGCCATCATGTCGTCAAACTTTAAGCCTTTGGTATCCCAGTCGTAGTAGGCATATTCTTTTACTTTCAGACCAGCGGCCTGAAACAAAGAGATATGGTTAGCCCAGGTAGGATTAGTGACCCAGACTGTAGCATCAGGATTGGCTTTTTTAATAAATTCAGCGGCTACACGCAAAGCACCAGTACCACCAGGGGTATGGGCTGTAGTGACACGGCCAGATAACAATACTTTGTGCTGACCAAAGGCTAATTTTTCGATATGGCTGTTAAAGGATAAATCACCCGCCATGCCTATGTAGGTTTTACTGTCTTCGTTGTTTAAACGCAGCGCTTCGGCTTTTTTCACACAATCCAGCACAGCCGTATGGCCTTGCTCGTCTTTATAGACACCCACCCCAAGGTCCACTTTTAATGGATTAGGATCTTCTTTATAAGCGGCCATTAAACCTAAAATTGGATCGATAGGGGTCGGCTGTAAGTGCGAAAACATAGTTGTTACCTGTTAGTTTGCGGTGTTAAAAAATCAATTTAAATTCATCTTATCATGCAGGCAGCAAGTCTGGCAGCACAAGACAGATGGCCACTAAACGGACCAGTGCTGCTGTATGGTAGGCCTGACGTTTAAATGCCTCAGCGTCAATAATACCTGCCAGTTCGCCTTTGCTATTAAATAAAGGTAAACAAGCTTCGGATAATACTTTTGGATCGCAGGTGTAGTATTCACCACCCGCTGTTAAATAAGCAGTGACATCGTTAATCACTTTGGCTTTGCCAGTCAGACCCACAGTGCTGTTATTGCTGATCTGAGCAAATTCGGCAGTTAATGGAAATTCAGCACGGGACGCGGCACCAAAATAGGCCAGCTTGACCAACACAGTTTCACCTTCCGGGTTCTGACGTTTCTGGTAAATACCAAACCAGTCACTGTCATTACTTTGTTGATAGTTCTGCACCACAGCTGTTAACTGACTCAAAGCCTGTGCTGTGGCTTCGTTTTGTCCCAGAGTGGCAGCCAGATCATAAGGTTGTTCAGCCAGTTGACCAAATAAAGAACAAGCTCCACCCTCACCTAATTCAGGCACCTGATAAGACCAGGTGACCGCAGGAGCTGCAACTGCAGCGAGTTGGCTTTTTAATGCAGTTACAGCCTGCTCTATTGCTGCTTCCTGCCCTTGTAATAAGGCAGATAATCCTGACTGTTCCAGATATAAATTAATAGACACTTCAGCCATCCAGATTTCTAAAATTGACAGTAGTTTACCAGAAGCCTTTTATTTGCCAATGGCTTTTTTTGCCTCTTCAACTCTATACCCTAAGTAATTGGAGTTGCAGCAAGGCGACAAGAGATCGAGACCCAAGGAGCATAGGCCACTATGTGACTTGGGCGAGAGCGCGCAGGTAACAAAGCTGCAGCTTCAAGAACGACGGGTATACCCTAAGTAATTGAAGCTTGCAGCAAGGCGACAAGAGATCGAGACCCAAGGAGCATAGGCCACTATGTGACTTGGGCGAGAGCGCGCAGGTAACAAAGCTGCAGCTTCAAGAACGACGGGGATAGAGCTTGCTGTTTACTTATTTGTTGTTTATCGTGCGCTTTCTGACGACTTACACAGATTGTTTTATGAGTGGCAAAAAAATCTCGTTGGCCGACTGGCAACAACAATTAGGCAGACCTGCCGAAGACACAGCGACAACTCATGCTGAAGACTTAGTCTACAGCACCAATTCAGGTCGTATCGAAAAGCCCAAGCAGCAAAAAGACACTGCGCCGGGCTTTACCGATGGTCATGCCCGTTTAAAACGTGAAACCAAAGGCCGGAATGGTAAAGCGGTGATCACGATTTCGGGCTTGGATGAAAGCGCTGACAAACTTTCAGAGATAGCAGCTTTATTAAAGAAAAAATGTGGTTGTGGTGGTTCGGTCAAGGACGGTGTGATTGAAATACAAGGTGACCAACGCGAACTGGTGCAACAGGAGTTAACCAAACTGGGTTATAAACATAAATGGGCAGGTGGTTAACCGCCCAAAGAGTGAGTGAGTATCTGATGCAACAACTTTCCCCTGCCGATTTATCTATTTTGCTGATTGAGCCTTCAGATGTTCAACGCAAAATTATAATCAAACAACTGGCCGAAGAAGGCTCAACCCAAGTCAGTACAGCAGACAGCATCGCATCTGCTTTGGTGCAGCTAAAACAGCACAAAGCCGATCTGGTGATCAGCAGTTTGTATTTTGAACAAGGTACTAGTCTGGAACTGTTAGCAAAACTGAAAAACGATGCAGATTTAGCTGACGTGCCTTTTGTGCTGATTTCGTCTGAAACCAAAAAAGCTCAACTAGAGCAGTTTAAACAATCAGGCGTAGTGGCCATTTTACCTAAACCTTTTAATTCAGTTCAGCTCGGCAAAGCCTTAAATGCAGCCATAGACTTATTAAGTCCGGCAGAGCTGGAACTAAGTTTATTTGACGTGCACGATGTGCGGGTGCTGGTCGTGGATGACAGTCGTCTGGCCCGTAATCATATTAAACGTGTACTACAGAATCTGGGGATCCAGCATTTAACTGAAGCCGAAGACGGGCAGCAAGCCATTGAACTGTTGAGAAACAACATGTTTGATTTGGTTGTGACAGATTTTAATATGCCGGAAGTCAATGGCCAGGAGCTGACTCAGTACATTCGTGAGCACAGCCAGCAAAGCCATATTCCGGTCCTGATGGTCACCAGCGAAGCCAACGAATCGCACTTAGCCAACATTGCTCAATCCGGTGTCAATGCACTTTGTGACAAGCCGTTTGAACCTGAAACAGTGCGGGCTTTATTAAGCCGCATTATGGAACACTAAAAAGAAAAGGGGTCAGAGCGCAAGCTCTGACCCCTATCTACTATTTGTGTTATTTCTGTTGGTTGTAGTCTTTGCCAAAAATCTTGCCAAAGAAGCTGTCTTTTAACCAGACAGGACGTTGTGGATTATTTGCGACTTCGTTGGTAATGCCATAGTTGATATCAGCAAATACAGCACCTGCATCGTAACGTATAGCGCCAAAATCAGCAGTTAAACCCGCCTTGTCATCTGTTGGCTTATGGTAATGTTTAGCAAAAAACTTACCCCAAACCTCACCACCTTTTTGTTTTGGATCCTTGGAAGTAAAGCCAGTCATCAAAAATACCGATGGCACGCCCTGCTGCACTAAAGTGTAGTGATCTGAACGGGTAAAAATCGCCTGCTCAGGCATTGGATCCGGGCTTTGTTTTATGCCTACAGCGGCCGCAGCAGTATCTACTGTGGCACCTAAACTAGAGTGGTTGGCACCAAAAGCCACTATATCGGCAAATGGATACAGCAAGACTGGCATATCTATATTGACGTTAGCCACCAACTTATTGATAGGGCGAGTAGGGTTATGAGCAAAATAATCAGCGCCCAGTAAACCTTTTTCTTCGCCTGTCACAGCAACAAATAACAAAGAACGTTTAGGCCGCTCTGCTTGCTGAGCGAATAAACGCGCTGTTTCCAGCATAATGCTGACGCCAGCAGCGTTATCCATCATACCGTTGTTAATTTTATCTTTACTGCGCACATCGTTAGAAAAGCCAATGTGGTCTGAGTGAGCTGTAATCACTACATACTCATCTTTCAGTTTTGGATCAGAACCTGGCAATACAGCTGCTACGTTCGGACTCTGAATATCCTGAGTTGTCGATTCACGCTTTAGATTAACAGAGCCTGCTAATGCAAAACCTGTAGGTACTTTTTCTGCGGCTAAATCAGCAAAAATATCGTCCAGAGAACGGCTAGCCCCTTCAAACAACACTTTAGCAGCGTCAGGGTGCAGATAAGCTGAACCAGCTAAGGACTCAAACTCACCTTCAGCTTTGCCATCTTTATGCAACCAGCGCATACGTGGGCTATTCAAATACATCAGACTGTTGGCGTAAGGCCGGACTTTTTCTTCAGAAGGGGTGTGCAAAGTAATAACACCTACAGCGCCTCGTTCTGCTGCATTTTCAGCTTTTAAGCTTTGAATATGGGCCGCTTCTTCACTAGGCAAAGATTTAGGACGGCCGCTGAGCATCACTACTATTTTGCCTTTGACATCCAGATTGGCGTAATCGTCCAGATTAAATTCTTTCGACACTAAGCCATAACCGACAAAGACCAAAGGCGCTGTCACATCAACTTTGGCATGTAAAGTACTAGGGCTGGTGAAAAACTGTTTTGGATAGTCAAAGTTTGTTGTTTTACCATTTTTGGTCAGCGACATTTTAGCGCTGCTTTGCACCAGTAAAGCTTTGCGCATAGGCACAGACTGAAAATACCCCTGCTCGCCAGCAGGTTCTAACCCCAAAGCGGCCAGTTGAGTAGCAATATAATTGGCAGCAATCTGATGGCCGCGACTACCAGTGTCCCGACCTTCCAGACTGTCGTCCGCTAAAAAATTCATATGAGCTTCAATGGCTTTGACACTGGCTTTTGGTTGCTCGGCCACAACAGGAGCTGTAGCTGTAGTTTGACAACCCGCCAGCATCAGCATGGCGGATAACGCACTGATTGGCATCAGTTTCATAATAATTCCTTAAAAGCTCAGGGGTTTTCACCCCTGATTACATTATTGAGATTTAGCTTGGTAACGCTGCTGATATTTGTCATGCAATTGCTTGTGCCTGCTGTTCAGATCCACAGCCCGCCCATCAATCCACATGTATCGCACCTTGTGTCCGAGATAATCAAAAATATCGCCATCAGACACAACCAAAGTGGCGGCTTTACCCACCTCTATGCTGCCAATTTTATCAGCTACACCAGCAATAGCTGCGGCATCAAGTGTAACAGAACGTAACGCCTGTTCCGGACTTAAGCCATAGCTAATGGCCTGTCCTGCAGCAAAGACCACATTGCGGGTATCCCAATAACCATCCAGTGAGAGGGCAAACCTGACCCCAGCTTTAGCAAGCTGAGCAGGCGTTTGGAACGACTGACTGCTTGCTTCATCTGAACGTTCTGGTATGCCATAAGGTGAGGTATAAATCACAGATACCTTTGCCGCAGCTAATTCCGGCGCTACACGCCATGAGTCTCGCCCTCCCACTATGGTCAAGGCAAAACCATACTGTTGGGAAAACTTCATAGCTTGTTCAATCTGACGCTGATCATTGGCATGCACAAAAACCGGCAGTTCCCCTTTAAACACAGGGATCATCGCCTGCCAACGTGAATCGACCGGCAGTTTTACACCTTTATCAACAGCGTCAGCATAAGCTTTTGCTGTTTTAAAATAACCATCCAGTTCAGCCATAGCTTTTTGGCTGGTTTTGCGGATCTCTTCCGGTTTTTGTGGACGCCATGGGTTTGGCATCACATCAGCTCGGGGCCATTTAATGTGCAGAGCCACAGAATCAACTACTGTCGCATCTGTCCAGTTCCAGGCATCCAGTTGTACCAAGGCGGATTGGCCCATCAGTAAAGCACCGTTTGGATACACCAAGCTATAACTAAAGCCATTGGCACGAATAGTAGGCACTACTTCAGAGTCCGCATTGTACGCCACCATAGCTTTCACATCAGGGTTGGTATTCGTCACTTCGGTCGTGTCGTCGGTTGAACGCACAGCTTCAATTTCAGTTAAACCCAATTGATTCGCCAAAGCGACCAGACCCGGATACAACTGCTTACCTTGGAGCGACAGCACTTGCGCACCAGCAGGCACGGTTAAATCTGTGCCTATGGCACTAATTTTACCGTCCACCAGTAAAACGTCTGTGTCTTTTAATACGCCATTGGTTACCGTATGCACAGTGGCGTCCTGCAACAGTATGGCTTGAGTTTGTTTAGGCGCAGGCACTATATCGTTGGCTTGAGCAGTTAAGCTCAGCGATGCAGTCACCAGTAAAAAAAGTTTTGAGAATTTCATTGATGACTCCATTAATGCTGGTGATCGAAGGCAAGAGACAACACATCATGGTTATCTTCACAGTGCCAAACCGGGTTATTGGCTTTGTAAGAACCGCCAGAACCAGCTTTATCGTCATCAGCAGACTGCAACACCTTTTGGATCAGCTGTTGTCTTTCGCTTTTCACCTGTTGCTGCAGCTGTTCGTCTGTTGTCAGTTGATAATAAGCGGCACCTTCAATCCAGGTTTGCTGAGCTCGGGCGTAGACAGACAACGGATGTGCAGACCAGAGTACGAAGTCGGCTTGTTTACCTTCCTCCACAGAACCTACTTTAGAATCAATTTTCAGCTGCTTCGCTGGATTGATCGTCACCATATTCAGCGCTTGCTGCTCATCCATACCACAGTAGACTAAAGCTTTGGCGGCCTCCTGATTCAGCCGACGCTGTAAATCCGGGCTGTCTGAGTTGACGCTGACCAATACACCTTGTTGCTGCATCAGGCAGACATTGGTTGGGATAGCGTCCTGCACTTCCATTTTATAAGCCCACCAATCGGCGAAAGTAGAAGCACTGGCACCATGGGCTTTCATCTCGTCCGCCACTTTGTAGCCTTCGAGAATATGAGTGAAAGTGGTGATATTAAAACCCATCTCATTGGCCAGCTTAATAATCATCAGAATTTCAGAGGCAACATAAGAGTGAATATGGATAAAACGTTCTTTATCTAAAATTTCGACCAAGGCCTGCAGCCGATAATCCAGCCGTGGCGGCGCTGTTTTGCTTTGCTCGGAACCTGACAGATCTTCATACTCAGCCCATTGCGCTTTGTACTCTTTCGCGGCCTGGAAGGCGTCACGAATAATAGTATCCACACCACTGCGGGTTTGTGGGTAACGGGTGACGAAGTCTTCGCCCCAGTTGGATTGTTTGACGTTTTCACCTAGCGCAAACTTAATGCTCTCTGGTGCGCCTTTAAATTTTAACTGCTCAGAGGTATCACCCCAACGCAGTTGGATCACCTGAGCCTGACCGCCAATTGGGTTGGCGCTGCCATGCAACAACTGAGCTGTGGTAGTGCCACCAGCTAAGCCACGATAAATATTGATATCGTCCGCATCCAGCACATCACCAATACGCACTTCGGAGGTTACAGCGTCAGAACCTTCGTTCACGCCCTGATCAATGGCAATATGCGAGTGCTCGTCGATAATACCTGCGGTCAGGTGCATGCCTGTGGCGTCAATCACTTTAAAACCTGATGGGGTAGATAAGTTTTTGCCAATTTTGACAAAGTTGCCATCTTCAACCAGCACATCGGTATTTTCTAACTTACCCGCCTTGGCCGAAGTCCATACTGTGGCATTTTTGATATGCACATTCTGCTGCTTTGCCTTTTCTGTGACACCAAAAGCTCTATTGGGTGTAGTTAGCTTCGACAGCAATACAGGTTTTTGCTGGGCTTTTTCCTGCTTTGGTTTTGCAACCACAGGCTGCTGCAGGCTGCTAACAACCAAGGTAGTGCCCTCTGCAGTCACTAGCTTACCTTGTAAAGTTTTGCCTATGAGTTCACCACTAAATTGTGCAATACCAGTCCCTTGTCCCAGAGCCTTTAAATCCACTGCAAACTGCAGCTTGTTTTTTTGCACCGCAACATGATTCAACTTGCTGGTTTTTTCGCCCAGTTTAATAGAACCTTCGACTGAGCCTTTTTTATCTGTCAGTTCAAGCGGCAGACTGTTGCCATTAAAAGCTATGGAGTAAGTGCCGGCAAAAGCAGGTAAATCCATAGCTGTAAATTGCTGTTGCTGACCACGAACCCAAGTCGCGACTATTTCGCCATCGGCAAACAAATCCCCTTTACTGACCACTAAGTCAGCCTGGTAGCCCACAGCAATTTTACCAATCTGGCTATCCATGCCTAACCATTTGGCTGGCTCTGTGGTCAGTGCTGCCAAGGCTTGTTGCTGACTCAAACCATAGGACATGGCTTTACGCAGGTTTGGCCAGAATTGCTCTGGCTTTTCCAGTTTGTGCAAAGTCAAAGCAAAAGGAACTTTGGCCTGAGCTAAAACAGCCGCATTAGAAGGCGCTCTTTCCCAGTGGCGTAAAACGGCAAGTTCCACGTCCAATTGGTCGTCCAATTGCTGCACTGCAGGAGCTGCCGGAAAGGCTAAAGGTAAAATCAGCGGACGGCCCATAGCTTTAATTTGATCAATCCGGCTGTATTCGTAACCTGTGCCCACTAGCGCTGTTTTATTCAAACCAAATTCGCTGAACACTTTGTCGGCTCTTAATAAAGCTTGATCATCTGTCGCTTCAAACACCAGTCCTTGAGTTTTTAACTGACTCAAGGCTGCTAAATCTGCATTGTATTCGATGGCCTGATTATAAAAACGCCAGTCGCCTTTGCCATATGCTTTGCCATACCAATTGGCATCAGCCAGAGTTTGCCGAATAAGGGCTATGCTACCCATCAGGGACGATGGATAACTTTGAACTGAGGTACCTTTGCTAAAGGCCATAAACTGATTGGCTTGGGCACGTAATACAGCTTCATTCGGTAAACCTGCGACTAAGGACGCAACAAAAGCCTGACCACGGAAAATACCGTCAAAACGACCAGACTGCACAGTAGTAAAGCCCTGCTGCTGATAGCTTTTTGCCTGTTCAGCGTCAGGTTTAAATTCATTCACCCATTGCTGACGGGCATGAATAGCCGCGTTACTGGCGTTTCCACCTTTGCGGTCATTGCTGTAATTAGGTTTGCGGCCAAATTCAAAGCCATTGCCCTTTTCTGCTTTTGGCACACCATACTGACTGTATAAGTCGATAAAACCAGGATAAATAAAATAACCACTGGCATCTATGGTCTGATAACCGGCTGGTACTTCGGCCTGAGTTTGAATTTTGCTAATTTTGCCGTTACTGATAAGCACTGTGGCCTTGTCCAGGCGTTTGCCTGGTTCAGGTATTACAGTGGCGTTGGTTAACGCATAAAGTTGGGGGGATTTGTCCCTTATTCCTTGTACCGGCGTGGTTTGATCTGCCGACGCCGCAGGCAATAATGCGCAAAGCATTGCCGTACTGCACAAGGACAGTTTTAGTTTGATCATGGATTGTTCCTGGTTTTTATGGGGTATGGCCCTGTACACCGCGCAAGCAACAAGACTTACTGACATAGGCAGATTACAGTGAAGCTTCCCCTGTTAATAATGGTTGATAACTCAGGTTATATAAGTCCTGCTCTGCTCTTGGCATGCTGAAGTAATAACCTTGCACCAGATAGCAAGCATTGTTTTTTAAGAATTCAACCTGCTCTATGGTCTCGACCCCTTCAGCCACTACACGCAAGTTCATCTTTTGTGCCATAGCGATAATGGCAGCAACTATGTCCATGTCGTTGGTGTCATCCGGAATATCTTTCACAAAAGAGCGGTCTATTTTCAGCTCGTCTACCGGGAATCGCTTTAAATAACTCAGCGATGAATAGCCTGTACCAAAGTCGTCAATAGATAAAGTAACACCCAAACCTTTTAACTCATTTAACTGGGCAATAGCCGCATCAGTATCCCCCATCAACATAGATTCAGTGATTTCGAAAATAAGTTTATCCGGTTGAGCGCCAGTGCGCTGCAGCACACGCTCTACCACTTCAGTCAGGTTTTGATCAGTGAACTGGCGTGCTGACAAGTTAATAGACAAGGTGACATCATGGCCTCTGGATTGCTGGCGGCTGATAAAACGACAAGACTCCCAGATAATCCATTCACCAATTTCGACAATCAAACCTGTGCTCTCAGCAACAGGAATAAAACGCAGCGGCGGTATCATAGAGCCATCTGGCCGAACCCAACGCAATAAGGCTTCATATCCAATAACAACGTCTGTACGGATATCTATTTTGGGTTGGTAATACAACACAAACTGATGCTCTCGTATGGCTTCACGCAGCTGATTTTCAATTTGCAGCTTCTCTTTTGCCGCTTCGTTTAAGTCCTGACTAAAGAAATGATAGGTATTGCGGCCACGGGCTTTTGCTTCATACATCGCCAGATCAGCATGCTTGAGCAACAGCTCTTCATCCGCAGCGTCTTCCGGCGCTATGGTAATACCAATACTGGCACTGATGGCTACTTCCTGACCCGTTAATTTCACCGGAGCGGCAAAGCTTTGTTGCAGGTTCTCCGCAATCAGAGCCGCCTGAGTTCGGTCTTTAATGCCGCTCAAAATAACAGCAAATTCATCGCCACCTAAGCGGGCTATGGTGTCTTCTTCGCGTAACCTGCTGATCAACCTCCGGGCGACTTCCTTCAATAATTCATCACCGGCGTCATGACCCAGCGTATCGTTAATCCGCTTAAATTCATCCAAATCAAAGTACAACAAGGCAAAGTGGTAATAGCCACGGGACGACATAGCTATGGCTTTACGCAATTGATCTCTGAAGTAGCTACGGTTGGCCAAGCCGGTTAGCATATCGTAATACGCCAGTTGCTCCATTTTCCGCTGACTTTCTTTAATAAAAGAGATGTCCTGCATAGCACAGACATAATTACTGACCTCGCCTTTTTCATCACGAATAGGCGCTATGGCTAAGGATACCCAGAGTTTACGCAGCACATGCTGCAATAACATATCACCGCGCCAATGATGACGTTCCTGCAAGGTTTGCGATATCTCTTCACCGACAAAAAACATTTCAGTGGCAAACAAAGAGGACAAAGGTTTATGCATCATCTGCTCAGCAGTGCACCCTATCAGCTCCAGCATAAAAGGATTGACGTACTCGATATTCAGCTCTTTATCTGTAAGCAGCAAACCTGAACTGGAAAAAGAAACTGCCTTCGTCAGCTTGCGGGTAGCCCGTTCAGCTTCCTCCTTTTCACCAATTCGGGTGTTGAGGCCCGAAATCAGTTGGTGTATTTCCTCAGCCATACTGTTAAATGCCCTGTTGAGCATGCCAATTTCATCGTCATGCTGGTCAAGAGCTAGTTGCTGTAAATCCCCCCTACTGATTTTCTGCACAACAGAGGATAAGCGGGTCAAACGTTTTAAAATGAACTGGTAAATGAAAAATTGCAGCGACAAGGCCACCACAGCTGCAACAGCTAAAAAGATTAGCATCACGTTGTCGCGAAAATCCTTCAAGCCTGTGATCACTGCCTGTTTATCCTGATACAGCGCAAAGTACCAATTCAAGCGCTCAACTTTAGCTGCTGACACCAGATAGTTGACTAAATCCGCCTGCAACACATCTTCAGTCGCTGGATTTGCTGCGACTTGCTGAATAAAGGCGGCCAACTCTGGTCGCCTTGGTGTGATTGAACTGTAGTGGGCATCAAAGTTTTGTTGCCTGGAACTTTGCACTGGCGCTGGTTTTTTCCCATCCAGTAATAAATTACCTTGTGGATCAAATAGCATACTGCGCAGTCCATGAGCAGATTGTTCAATGGTAGTGAGATCAAGAAAAAGCTCATCAAGAATATAGTCACTGGCTGTCACGCCTAAAAACTCATCTTTGACATAGACAGGAATGACCAGACTTGTCATCCATTTTTGCCAGATAGGATCGTAATAAATAGGGGTCCAACGTGGTAAACGACTTGGGTTTTGTTCCGGAGTGGCGATATCAAAAAAGATGTCTTTGGTAAAATCATGAGTCACGGGCACTTCAAGTGCCCAATCTGCCGGGGCTACACGGATCAGGCCTTGTTTGGAAATAAAATAAAAATTAAAAAACTCTTCCAACATCAAAGGCGCAACCTGCTGCCATAGTTCTTCAGTCTGGACTAACCAAAGGGCCTGCTGAGCATCTAATTTTGCCTGTGGGATAAAAGCTGCGGATAAATCATCATTGGTACGGACGCTACCGTCGGCTTGGGCTGCAGGAGGTGGCGTAGTGGCGACAGGGCTTTTGGTTAAATAACGCACCACAATATTATTGGCGCTGATCGCCTTTTTTTCTCGGGCTAAAAATTCAGCATCCAGTTGTCGGGCATATTTTTCAGACTGCAGCTTTAATTCGTATTTTTCCTGTTCAATCAGTACATTTTGTTGCAGCATAAGCACAGCGTAGGCTATTGCAGCACCAGCGACTAAAGTCAGCATAAAAACCAGCAGCGCAAACTTTATGCTTAAGGAATTCATACCTGTGGGTGTGTGAAAATTAACTTCCTTCACATAGTATCCTGATTTGACAGCGACTGGTTTCGGTTGTAATGCTAATGTGGCATACAAAAGCGTCACATCATTATTGCATCAAAATCAAACAAATGAGAATTAAGCCAATGAAAAATCTGTTTATCTTTGTGTCTTTGAGTTTGTCCTCTGCCGCAGCTTTGGCAGGCAGCGCTTTTACCGACGCTGAAGACTCAGTCACTTATCGTCAGCATAGCTTTCAATTAATCCGACATAACTTCGTCGATTTAGGCGATATGATGCGTGGCAAAGTGCCTTTTGATGCAAAACGTGCGGAAAAACGCGCTAACGCTTTAGCGACCTTAACTACTCTGCCGTGGGAAGCCTTTGAAGTGCCTGGTGCAGATAAAGTGAAAAGTGAAGCCAAAGCAGAACTCTGGAAAAACCTGCAGGATTTCCAGAACAAAGCCCAACAATTTCAGTCAGATGCTTTAGCTTTGCAAACTGCAGCAAAATCAGGTGATCAAGCGACTATCAAACCAGCTTTCGGTAATTTCGCCAAAAACTGCAAAGCTTGTCACGACCAATACAAAGCTGACTAATATCTATCCTTCGTCCTTGAAGCCGCAGCTTTGTTGACTGCGGCCTTTCGCCTCGCTGCAACTCCAATGACTTTGGATAGATCCTTCTAAGCTACAGTTACAGATCACCACTGCTGATACAAAGCCATACCTTGCCATAACGCGAAAATACCGGCGAAAACCAGCACCAGCAGCAGATACCAAAATGTTGATTTTACAGCAGGTTGTTCGGCTTCTGATTCGAGTTTGCCATGCAACATAGCGCCTAATACACCATCTTTTTTCAAACCATGAAAAAGCGCTGCCACCACATGCACAGCAATAAGCGCCAGCAGCAGATTAAAATTATTATGATGAAACCAGGAGGCAAAAGACGACCAGTCGGAGGAAACAGCACCATACAAAGGCCCCTCTGTCATCACATCATCTGTCGTCATTAAACCCGAGATAAACTGCAGCGCCAACAATAGCATCAAGGCAAGGCTCATATAACCGGACAAGCCTTTGTGTCCTATGCCATATTTGGCTTTATTCCACATCCGCACCAGCTGAGCAGGACTTTGCAAAAAGTGCGCAAAGCGGGCTGTCTCACTGCCGACAAAACCCCAAACCAGACGGCTAAGTAATAACGCAGCTAAGGTGTAAGCCAGAACCTGATGCACAACCAAATATTCTTGCTCAGCGCTAAACCACAAACCTGCTAACAGCAGCAGCTGGCTCCAGTGATAAATACGAATGGCCTTATCCCATAGCTGAATCACTTTCATCTTTTCATCGTCCTCTATTATGATAAGTTATTGATTTTACCTTATTGGAAGCAAAAACCTATGCTTTGGTTCAAACGGATTTCTGTTGCTTTAGCTGTGCTGATACTGCTTGTCGCTGGTTTTTTGTATTTTGCACTGCACAGCAGCCTGCCTTTGTACGAAGGGGAATTCCCTGCTGAAGTCAGTCAGACCGTTGATATCAGTCGTGATGCTCAGGGCTATGTCAGTATCCAAGGGCAAAACCGCACGGACGTCGCCTATGCCTTAGGTTTTGTCCATGCACAGGAACGCTTTTTCCAAATGGATTTGCTACGGCGCAATGCTGCAGGTGAGTTGTCCGAGCTTTTTGGTGAAATGGCATTAGAGCTGGATAAAAAACGTCGTATTCACAGATTCAGAGCCAAAGCAGAACGAGGATTTATTGCCCTGCCTGCGGAGCAAAAGCTGCTGCTGCAGCGTTATACCGCAGGAGTGAATGCAGGTTTAGCTGAACTAGGCTGGCCACCTTTTGAATACGGCTTGTTGATGCAATCGCCGCGGGCCTGGGTTGAAGCTGATTCCTTTTTAGTACTGTACAGCATGTATCTGGACTTACAGGGTACAGAAGGCAAAGACGAATTAGCTATGGGATTGATGCAACAACAGTTGCCACAGGATTGGTACGACTTTTTATTCCAACACAGCCCCGACTGGCAAGCCGCTATGGACGACAGCAAAGTCAGTCTGATTCCAATGCCAAAATCTTCGTACCCTACTTTGCTAAGTGGACAAAAAACCGCCTGTACTGACTGCACTTTGCATGACAGCACTGATATTGGCAGCAATAACTTTGCAGTCTCGGGCAAAAGAACTGCAGATGGCCGCGCTATTTTGGCCGACGACATGCACTTGGGTATTCGTGTTCCGGGCACCTGGTTTAAAGCTCAACTGAAATGGCAAGACAATGGTCAGGCTTTTACAGTGGCAGGCGTCAGCTTGCCAGGCACCCCAGCTATAGTAGCGGGAAGCAACGGCCATATCGCCTGGGGTTTTACCAACAGCACAGCGGATTGGTCTGACGTGATTCAGCTGAAATTGGATGAAAAAGGCGAAAAATATCAAACCGCTGATGGCTGGCTGGAATTCAGCTATCAAAACGAAGTGATTAAAATCAAAGATCAGCCGGATGAGATGGTACTACAAAAAGAAACCATCTGGGGACCAGTACTGACACCACCTTTCCAGAATTATGCTTACCGCTGGGTGGCTCATGATCAGGAAGGGGCAAACTTTAATTTGCTGGCTCTGGAAAAAAGCAAAGGTGTACGCGAAACGTTAAAACTGGCTGCCAGTGCCGGAGTTCCGGCGCAAAACTTACTGGTGGCGGATAAAGACGGAGCTATTGGCTGGACTTTAATAGGGGCTTTGCCAGAGCGCAAAGTACAACATATGGATAGTCCACAGGACTGGAGCAACGAACAAAACAGTTGGACTGGCTATTTAGCTGCTCAGCGTTACCCACAAATATATCAACCCACATCAGGACAGCTATGGACAGCCAACAGCAGAATGATTGGAGGTAAAGATCTGGAGCTGATTGGCAATGGGGGTTACGACTTAGGCGCTAGGGGCCAGCAAATCCGTGATGCGTTAACAGCAACGAAACAACATAACGAACAAAGCCTGCATGCTATTCAGCTCGATCACCGCGCTTTAATGCTAGCTCGCTGGCAACAGCTGTTGCTGGACAAGGTGCTGACTAAAGAATTTGTTGCAGAACATAATCTGTCTGCCTATCTGAATTATGTGATGAAGGATGCCAGTCAGGCCAGCATAGGTTCTGTCGGTTATTCGCTGGTCAGGGCTTTTCGTACTAAAACACTGGAGCTTATTTTTGCGCCATTAACAGGCGTGCTGGAACAGCAAAAATTATCTGGCCGTGATTTAAAATTCTCGCTGGAAACAGCAGGCTGGGAAATGATCCAACAACAACGCACCGATACCTTACCTGTGGCTTTCAGTTCATGGCGGACCTTGTTGCAACAGGCTGTGCTGCAAAGTAAACAACAACTTGAAACTGATTACGGCACTCTAGCAGGCGCTAGCTGGGGCGCGATCAATCAGAGTGCCATAGCCCACCCTTTAGCCTCTGCAGTACCGTTTTTTGGCGAATGGTTGAATATGCCGGCCATGCCGCTGAATGGCGACAGCCATATGCCCAGAGTACAAAACAGAGTGCATGGTCAGTCAGAGCGCATGGTGGTATCGCCAGGCAAAGAAGCCGATGGTATTTTAGTGATACCAGCAGGACAGTCTGGTCATCCTTTATCGCCTTTTTATGCTGCCGATCACGACTTCTGGTTAAAGGAACAGCCGTTAGGCTTTTTACCTGGTGAACAAAAATACTTGATGAAGTTACAACCTAAAGCTTGACTTTAGACGTCCAGACTTACTATTGTGGTGGCCATGAAACAAATTCAGATCGCTCGCTTTTTTCGCCTCTTTACCACCCCAACGGGGAGGCGGTAAGTCGCGCGCGCGTGATAAACCAAAAAACCTCCCACCATCGGGAGGTTTTTTTTTAGCTTAAAGGACGCTTTTATGAGCATAGATTTAGATCAAATCCGCCAGCAGATCAGCAGCACAGACAAAGATCTGCTGCAATTACTGGCCACCAGACGACAGCTGGCGCTCAGCGTAGCAGATGCCAAACTGGCGCAAAACAAACCTATTCGTGATCAAAAACGGGAAGAAGAGTTGCTGGTGTCTTTAATTGAACGTGGCAAAGCTTTAGGACTGGACGCTCAGTATGTCACTAAAATTTATCATGTGATTATTGAAGACTCGGTACTACAACAACAGGCCAAAGTACAAGGACAACTGAATGGCGACAACGGTCCTGTTTGCCGTGTCGCCTTTTTGGGCCGTCAGGGGTCTTACAGTTACTGGGCCACCCAAAAGTACTTCACGCGCCGCGCTGAAAAGCTGATTGAAATTGGCTGCGACAGTTTTAACGAAATAGTACAGGCCGTAGAAACAGGCCATGCCGACTATGCTGTGCTACCTATTGAAAACACCTCATCAGGTAGCATCAATGAAGTGTACGACATACTGCAACAGACTCGTTTGTCGATAGTAGGTGAACTGACTCATCCTATTGAACATTGTTTATTGGGTGTTGAGGGTACTGATCTGACTAAAATCCGCCAGATTTGTGCTCACCCTCAGGTCATAGCTCAGTGCAGTAATTACCTGCAGGGCTTATCCAATGTCAAAATTGAATACTGCGACGCCTCATCCGACGCCTTTGAACGGGTGCGTAAAGCTCAGGATAAATCTGTCGTCGCTATAGGCGGCGAAGAAGGTGGTAAGTTGTATGGCTTAGAAGTACTGGGCCGGGGTTTAGCCAATCAAAAAGACAACGCCAGTCGTTTTATTGTGGTCGCCCGTAAAGCTATTAATGTGGCCAAAGCCATACCTGCCAAAACTACCTTTATCATGTACACGGGCCAGCAACCCGGTGCCTTGGTGGATGCCTTAACAGTACTGAAACAACACGGCATCAGCATGGGTAAACTGGAATCTCGCCCTATTCCCGGCAATCCATGGGAAGAGATGTTTTATGTTGATGTATTCGCTAATTTAGGCGATTACGCCATGACCCGGGCTTTGGATGAACTGAACCGTATCACCCGTTTTGTCAAAGTGCTGGGCTGTTATCCAAGTGAAGATATCAGCCCAACACTGGTAGCTGCGGACGCTTCATAATTTAATTTGCTGACCTTTTTCAGCAATTTGGCAATGCAGACCGTGATCCAGCATACGGCTCTGCAACGCCAGCTGTGCTTTAGGTTCACCATGCACCAGATAAAAACGCGGCTGACCGCCAATCATTCGTGCCCAGCCCAATAATTCGTCCTGACCTGCGTGAGCAGAAAAACCGCCAATGGTATGGACTGTGGCTTTGACTGCTATATTCTGGCCAAACAACTTGACCCGTTTTTCGCCATCGACCAGGCGGCGACCTAATGTACCTTTCGCCTGAAATCCGACAAAAACCAGGTGATTACTACTTTTCCATAGGTTGTGTTTTAAGTGATGCACTATACGGCCACCGTTGCACATGCCAGAGCCAGCAATCACAATAGCACCACCGCTCACACGGTTTAACGCCATCGACTCTTCCATACTGGATGCCAGGCGTAAGATAGGTAAAAATGACTGCAAATCACGGGCGCCATAACCCTGCAGCACTTTGGTATCCTTGCGATCAAATTCAGCCATCAGTTCACTGTAGATTTTAGTGATCTCTATGGCCATAGGACTGTCCAACACCACCATCTTTTGTTTTAAACGGCCCTGATGATATAAAAGCCCGAGGTAATACAAAATTTCCTGACTACGCCCTAAAGCAAAAGCCGGAATAAACACATTGCCGCCCGCTTTGTGCGCCTCTTCCAGCGCATTGGCAAACTCCTCTAAGGTGTTCTGCAGCGGCTGGTGGTTGCGATCGCCATAAGTGCTCTCCATCAAGACCAGATCAGCGGTTTTTACCGGACTTGGATCGGGCATCAGTACTGTGGCCGGATTGCCTAAATCACCGGAAAATACCAATTGCCGCATCGCTTTGCCCTGCTTCACTGCAAGCTGAACTATGGCGGAGCCGAGAATATGACCCGCATCCAAAAACTCCAGTTCCAGTCCTTCGCAGACAGTGACTTTTTGTTTGTACGCCACCGGCTGACAGCACTCCAGCACTTGTTCAACGTCCTGCAGCGCCATCACTGGCTCCAACAGTTTTTTACCTTGTCGGGCTAAGTGTTTGTTTTGCCACTCCAGATCTTTTAAATACAAATGCACTGAATCTTTCAGTAACACACCAAGCAATAAAGCCGTGCCTTGAGTGCAATAGATTTTGCCCTGAAATCCTTTCGCCACCAGCAAAGGCAATAAGCCGCTGTGGTCTATATGGGCATGCGACAAAATCACATAGTCGATATCTTTGGGTTTAAAGGCAAAACGGAATTTGTTCCACTCGGTAATTTGGTTTTCACCTTGTGTCATACCACAGTCGAGTAAAATCCGTTTATCCTGCAATTTCAACAAATAACAAGAGCCCGTTACCTGCTCGGCGGCGCCTAAAAAGGTTAAACTGGCATCTAAAGGCATAAGGTACACTCCGCTGTTCATTTTGGGGATCTTGCTGTCATGTCCATGTTATAACTGAACTGAAGTGTTAAAAGATTAGTCTATATCAAACAATGTATTAGTTTATGCCCGTCCTATTTGAAGCTGCAGCTTTGTTGACTGCGTCATCTCTGTATCTTCAGCTAACCCGGGTGTAGTCCGCCTTCCCTGTTATGGAGTCCCGTTATGTCTGCTGACAATCCGCTGTATCAGCGTCATTTGAGTTCTGCCCGTGAAGCAACAGAACAACAAAGCCAGGATTTGCTTGAACATCCATCGTATCGTCTGGCTTTTGCCGACGATGATTTTTTGATGCAGGACGAGTTACGCCATGTCCGTTTGCAGCTGGAGTACTTAAAACCTCAGCTGGTGATGGAACAGCATCAGGTCAAAGCCACTGTAGTGGTGTTTGGCAGCGCACGTTTTGTCTCCCCCCAGCAGGCACAACAACTGCTGACGCAAGCCAAGTCTGAACTGGCGCAGTCTCCGGCAGACCCAGAGTTACAGCAGCAGTTAAAACTGGCCGAACGCCAGCTTAAAAACAGCGCTTATTATCAAGCTGCAGCAGAGTTCGCCCGGCTGGTCACGGAACATAGCCACAGTTGCCCTGACAGCTCTTTGATGATTATCAGTGGCGGTGGGCCAGGTGTGATGGAAGCGGCCAATAAAGGCGCTTACGAAGCGGGTGGCCAAAGTATTGGTCTGAATATAGTGCTGCCGCACGAACAAAAACCTAACCCTTACATCACGCCAGAGTTTTGCTTCCGCTTTCATTACTTTGCTATTCGTAAAATGCATTTTTTACAAAGAGCCAGGGCATTAGTGGCTTTCCCCGGAGGCTTTGGTACTTTGGACGAATTGTTTGAAACTCTGACCTTATTGCAGACCGGCAAAGCCACTACAGTGCCAGTGATCTTGTATGACAAAAGTTTTTGGACCCGATTAATTAACTTTGACTTACTGGTCGAGGAAGGATTGATTAAAGCGGAAGATATGCAGTTGATTCAGTTTGTCGATACACCAGAACAAGCCTGGCAAGCGATTTGCCATTGTTATCAGTTATAACGAAATAAAGGGTCAGAGCTATCAGCTCTGACCCGCAAATCAGGTAGCGGAATTCAATATGAGGGTCAGAGCCAAGGCTCTGACCCTGTAACTTATTAAGCTTTTACGCAGTCAACAAAGTATTCGGTTTTACCGTTACGCTCTTCGCTCACCAGGCCATGAATATAAGTTTCAAAGCCTGGGAAACGACCATTAAACTCGCGGGCGAACTTCAGGTAATCCACTATCACAGTGTTGAACACTTCACCAGGTACTAATAATGGAATACCAGGTGGATAAGGCGTTAACATCACGGCAGTGATACGGCCTATCAGGTCGTCCAACGGCACCCGATCCAACTCTTTGTGCGCCATAGCAGCAAAGGCTTTGGATGGTTTCATCGCAGGCACCAGCTCAGATAAATACATCTCAGTGGTCATCTTCGCTACATTGTTTTCACGGTAGATCTGGTGAATTTGGTCACACAAATCTTTTAAGCCTATACGCTCATACTGAGGGTACTTGGCGATAAATTCCGGCAGTACCCGCCACAGCGGAGCGTTTTTGTCGTAATCGTCTTTAAACTGCTGCAGCGCTGTCACCATAGTATTCCAACGGCCTTTAGTAATGCCGATGGTAAACATGATAAAGAACGAATACAGACCGGTTTTCTCAATCACTACACCGTGTTCAGACAAGTATTTCGCTACTATGGCGGCAGGAATACCTGACTCGTCAAAGTCGCCGTCTACATTTAAACCAGGAGTTAAAATAGTGGCTTTGATAGGGTCGAGCAGGTTAAAACCTTCGGCTATATCACCAAAACCATGCCAGCTTTCGCCCGCTTTTAACATCCATGCGTCACGATGATCCAAACCTTCGTCCGTTAAATCATCAGGACCCCAGACTTTAAACCACCAGTCATCACCATATTCGTCGTCGACTTTACGCATAGCACGACGGAATTCCAGCGCTTCATCCAGTGACTCTTCAACTAAAGCTGTTCCACCTGGCGCTTCCATCATAGCCGCAGCCACATCACAAGAGGCAATAATGGCGTATTGTGGACTGGTTGAGGTATGCATCAGATAAGCTTCGTTAAACAGATGCTGATCCAGCTTGTTCTGTTTGGCGTCCTGCACCAGGATTTGCGATGCTTGCGAAATACCTGCCAGCAGTTTGTGGGTCGACTGAGTAGAGAACACCATAGAGGTTTCACAACGCGGCCGGCCTTCACCTATGGCATGGTAATCGCCATAGAAGTCGTGGAAAGCCGCGTGCGGCAACCAGGCTTCATCAAAGTGCAGCGTTTCAATTTCACCATCAAGCAGAGACTTAATTTCTTCAACGTTGTATAAGACGCCATCGTAAGTCGACTGGGTAATAGTCAGAACCCGGGGTTTGATGTTCGGATTTTGCTCCAGCTTTTCACGACAGAACGGGTTGGCCAACATCTTTTTGCGGATAGTCGCAGGGTCAAATTCACTGCGGGGAATAGGACCAATGATGCCGTAGTGGTTGCGGGTTGGCATTAAAAATACCGGTACAGCGCCCGTCATCATAATGGCATGCAAAATAGATTTATGGCAGTTCCGGTCAACCACAACGATATCACCCGGTGCTACTGTCGAGTTCCAGACTATTTTGTTGGACGTTGAGGTGCCGTTAGTGACAAAAAATAGATGGTCAGCATTAAAAATACGGGCAGCATTGCGCTCAGACGCCGCCACAGGACCTGTGTGGTCCAGCAACTGACCTAATTCATCGACCGCATTACAGACGTCGGCACGTAACATGTTTTCACCAAAAAACTGGTGAAACATCTGGCCAACTGGCGATTTTAAGAAGGCCACACCACCTGAGTGTCCAGGGCAATGCCAGGAGTAAGAGCCATCCTGAGCATAGTTGGTCAAAGCACGGAAAAATGGGGGTGCCAGCGTATCTAAATAGCTTTTCGCCTCACGGATGATATGGCGTGCCACGAACTCCGGCGTGTCTTCGTGCATGTGAATAAAACCATGCAGTTCACGCAAAATAGCATTAGGAATATGACGTGAAGTACGGGTTTCACCATAAAGGTAAATAGGAATATCAGGGTTACGATGGCGGATTTTGTCGACAAACCCCTTCAAATTTTCCAACACGGAATGAGAATCTTCGACGCTGCCGCCGCCAAACTCTTCATCATCAATAGACAAAATAAAACCAGCAGCGCGGCTTTGTTGCTGAGCAAATGAAGTTAAATCACCATAACTGGTGTAACCCACTACATCCATACCTTCAGCTTCAATAGCTGCAGCCAGTTCACGTATGCCTGAACCACTGGTATTTTCGGATCTGAAATCTTCATCAATGATGATCAGAGGGAAGTAAAAACGCATGGAGTACCCCAAGCCGGTTAAAAGTGCGCAAAGGATACTTTATTTTGCAGAAAATTCCTCTAATCCGACCTGTTTTTCCTGCAGAAAAATCGCAAATTATCTAAATTAGATACAAAATTTAGCATTGAATACGTATTCACCGCAGCTGTAAGTTGAATTGTCACGGAACTGACACAAGTTTTAACCATCTTAACCAAGGCTGCACTACAACGCAGCGCTACTTCTGTTCTATACCCAGCGATTCAGGGACTGCATGCAGTCCCTGCTTTTTTGCATTTTTATATAGGGAAAACAGCAGCTGCGGTTTACAGACCTGAGTGTTTGTCGCCAACAGCTGGCAACTGCTCTATGCAGTACCCTGCTTCGATCAGCAAATCCAATAGCTCGTCTTCACTCACACCCACAGCACGTAAATGTTGTTCTGCATCTTCGACGGCCTTGCCCCGCTGGAGATCTGTCCGGATAGTTTTTATATGCACAGAGCGCATAAATTCAGATGTTCTTTTGCCCATGATTAAACTCCGCTTCACCTCTTCAGTTGTGGCGGATCCTAAACAGCCTGAGCGAAGTTTGCATCGAAAAAACACAGAAAATCAGAAATCTTCACTGAAGCGTCATACAAAAGTCATGAAAAAGTCATACTAAACTAGCCAGCAGTGAGACGTTTTTCTATCGGCGCTAATTGTCTCATTTGTTTGAGGATCCATTGCTGACGCTTAGCTATGTAAGGCGAAGGGCTTTGTACTTTAAAACGCAGCGGATTAGGTAATACCGCAGCTAACAACGCGGCCTGATGCCGACTTAACTTGCTGGCGGGTCGCTTAAAAAACTTTTGCGCAGCGGCTTCAACACCAAAAACTCCGGGGCCAAACTCCACGCTGTTTAAATAGACTTCCAAAATGCGCTCTTTCCCCCAACACAACTCAATCAGGCCAGTAAAGACCAGCTCCAGTCCTTTGCGAAACCAGCTGCGGCCTGTCCATAAAAATACATTTTTAGCAGTTTGCTGGCTGATCGTAGAGGCTCCCCGTACTTTCTGGCCTTTACTGTTGTAAACCAGAGCTTTTTCGATGGCGGCTGTATCAAAACCATAATGATCCGGAAACTTCTGATCTTCAGCAGCCACTACAGCCTGTTTCATTGCTGCAGAAATGTGCTCAAAAGGTACCCAGTCATGCTGCACTTCATAACTGGTGTGATTGTTCCACAGCGCCTGAATTTGCCGCTCTATCATCACACCAGTCACAGGCACAGGCGCATAAGCGAACAGAATCACCAAGCTTAAAGCCAGTATAATCAGGTATTTTACAATACGAAGTAGCTTACGAAACCAAAGTGAAATCAAGGACTTCCCCAAAAAAAGCATGCACGGATTTATCTGGTTTTAGTCTAAAGCTGTGGAATAAAATGAGCCAGCATTAATTGCTGGCTCTGGCTATCTAGTTGGCAAGCTGTACAGTAAAACTCTTTAGCTGCGTTCATCCGAGGCTTTTTGCAGTAAACGGCGACTCTCTTGCAAAAATTGTTCGGCCAGTGGCCCAAAAAACTGCTGTCCTTTGGCAAACTCTGCCATTAAGCCGGCTTTATCCCTGGCAGCCAATAAATGCGACAATTGGTTAAACCTGTGTTGATAACGCTGCAAAAGACCTGTCACAGCACTGGAGGACAACATAATGTCAGCATACAATTCGGCGTTTTGTGCAAACAGGCGGCCGACCATAGCCAATTCCAATCGGTAAATCGGCGAACTTAATTCCAGCAACTGCTGCAAATCAGCCTGCTCTTCCGCCAGATGTACGCCATAAACCAAGGAGCTAAAGTGGCGCATGGCTTGAATAAGCTGCATCAAATCATCATGTTGCTGGGCGGACTTCTCTGTCAGTACAGCACCCCAGACTTTGAGTTGCTTTACTAACCACTGGTATTGGTCAGCATCCCGGCCATGACTGACCACCACCACTTGCTTGGCAATATTACTGATGTCAGGGCCAAACATTGGATGCAAACCTACGACAGCACCACTGTGTCTGGCCAACATGGCATTCAAAGGGCCTGTTTTGGTACTGGTTAAATCAGCAAGTACAGTTTCGGCATCCAATTGTGGTAACTGAGCTATCACCTGTTCAGTCACAGCTATAGGTACTGCAACCAGTACCAAAGCGGCGTCCTGAACCAGTTCTTCTGCCTGATGCCAGTTATGTTGCTCCAGCACCTCAACACTATAACCAGAACGCTTGAATAAACTAACAAAACGTTTGCCTAAAGCACCGTCACCACCAACTACTACGACTTTGTCACCAACAGAGCGGCAGCAGACAAAACCAGCTTCCTGAGTCTGATAAGATTCACGCATCACCCGACGTAATACATCTTCAATCAAATCAGCGGAAACACCAGCCTGTTCAGCCTGCTCACGACGGGCTTTAATCAGCGCTTGCTCACGGTCTGGCACATACAAAGGCAACGCATACAGCTGCTTCACCCGCCCTACTTGCGCAGTCACAGCTGCTCTTTTGGCCAACAACTCGACCAGTTGACTATCTAACTGGTCAATCTGCTGTCGCAATGGCAATAAAGCGGCCATAGGGTCTTGAGTCACTAAAGGGTCATTCATACAAATTTCTCAGGCAGCAACTTCAGATGAAGAGTCTTGGGATGAGAGTTGCTGATCCAGGCCAGCCAGTAGACCCGCTGTTGTAGCCCAATCAATGCAAGCGTCTGTGACAGAGACACCATAGAGTTCAGCTTTACCATCGACCAAATCCTGACGACCGGCATGAATATGACTTTCCAGCATGATGCCAATAATGGCTTTGTTACCCTTGATACGCTGTTCAATCACGGACTGAGCGACAATACCTTGTCTGTTATGGTCTTTACTCGAGTTGCCATGACTGCAGTCAATCACCAGGCCTTCAGGCAAGCCGTGTTTGCGCAGTGCAGCCAAGGCAGCCTGCACGCTGTCTTCGTCATAATTAGGTTTGGTACCACCACGCAGAATCACATGACCGTCCGGATTACCTGCAGTTTGTACCAAAGACACCTGACCTTTTTGGTTAATACCGATAAAACTGTGACCACTGGCAGCGGATTGCAATGCATTCAGCGCAATATTTAAATTGCCGTCTGTGCCGTTTTTAAAACCTACCGGCATAGATAAGCCACTTGCCATTTCGCGGTGAGTCTGCGATTCCACCGTACGGGCGCCTACTGCAGCCCAACTGATTAAGTCAGATAAGTACTGTGGACTGATAGGGTCAAGAGCTTCAGTCGCAGCAGGCAATTCCATCTCGACTAAATCCAGCAATAAACGACGGCCTTTGGTTAAACCTGTTTCCAGATCAAAGGAATCATCCAGATGCGGGTCATTGATAAAACCTTTCCAGCCGACCGTAGTACGGGGTTTCTCAAAGTACACCCGCATCACTATGTACAAAGTGTCTTTGTATTGTAGTTGTAACTGCTTAAGGCGGCGGGCGTAATCCATCGCGGATACAGGATCATGAATGGAACAAGGCCCTGTAATGACCAGCAAACGTGGATCCCGGCCGTGCACTATGTCAGCTATTTCCTGGCGGGATTTCTGAATAAAGTCTGATCCAGCATCGGATAAAGGCAAGGCTTGCTTTAAAACCGCAGGCGGACTTAATAACTGCTCCGAAACTATACGTAAATCGTCAACTATTTTGCTCATTTGAATGCTCCTGTTTGCATCATGCGTTGCCAAAGCGCCGGTTTTTACTTGATATATGCAAGCAGAACACCAGTAAACTTATATTTACAACACGTATCTATTTAATTACGAATGCCACCATATTAAAAACCAACCGCACACAAGTCAACCTTTAAGACCAAACAAATTAAGGACCAAGAACAAGATAACGAGAAAATCAATTCGTAAACATTTAAATACACACAAAAATAATCATACTGTGCCACTGAATTTAATGGTTATTTCTGCCGTATAACTGCTGTGTGATAACTAAATAACAGAATGAAACTGATGGTCTACACTAAAACCTGACCCTCAGACTTTCGATAGGCGGATCCATGGCTACCACCACTTATTCTCCGTTGCCGGCTTTTGATGAGTTACTCAGCATGGCAAAACAAAATCCGGCGGCACTGGATGAGTTGCAGCAAAAGTTAAATCAGGAACTGATTGATGCACAAAGCGACGATAATGGACGTAGAGCTATTCAACAGACTCTGTTCAGGTTACAGTCAGAACAATTACGCTATAAAGCGCCTCTGGTCCGGCTGAACAGAGCTTATCAACTGATGTTGTCAGAAATGAGCCGGATGCAGGATGCTTTGGAACAGTTATACATCAACCAAAAACCACAGCAAAAACCATGTGCTAGCATTTTGCCTTTCAGGTCAAAGAGTCAGGAGCGATAAGGGAAAACAAAGCAGTTGCAAATTTCAAAAAATAAAGTGACAACGGCCTGTGTTCTCGTCTAGAATTGATAAAAATACAAAATATGATACTCATTAGCCCCGTATGAACAAAAGTAAACACACAGAACCTTTACTCTCGACTCAACAAGCTGCTGATTTGCTTGGTGTTTCTTTACGCACCGTGCAGTTATGGGTAGAGAAAGGTGCTCTTGATGCCTGGAAAACCCCAGGGGGTCATCGCCGTGTCACTCAATCTTCTGTCGAACGCCTTCTGCTGAAAAATCAAACTCAACCTGTTGATAACTCAGTCCGCATTCTACTCGCTGAAGATGATGAGTTACTGAAACAACTTTATAGCCTGCAAATTGAATCCTGGGGCCTGCCCATCAGTTTGCAATCTGTGACTAACGGTATAGCTGGTTTATTAAAAATTGGCGAATGGGCACCACAAATTCTAATCACGGATTTGCAGATGCCTGAACTGGATGGTTTTCAAATGATTCGAGAGCTGAAGTTATCTTCACGCCACGAGAATATGAAAATTATCGTAGTTACAGCCCTAACAGACGCTGAGATCGCATCTGGCGGGGGTTTACCAGACACAGTTCAACTGATGCGTAAGCCTCTGCTGTTCAGCGACCTGAAAGAACGTTTGGAGACATTACTACAAGAGCTGCGTTAATCGCAGCTTATGTCCATGGAGGGACGGTATGTCGTAACTGTTAGGAACATAGTTACGACGATGTCCATGGAAGGACGGTACGTCGCAACTGTCTGGAACGTTGTTGCGACGAGTACCTTGCTACAACGCCTTTCGTGGTGGCAAAGCCACATTCGCAAAAATAAATCCTGCTACGAGTGACATAAAAATCAGAAAGGTTTGTTGACCTAACTGTTCAGTGGACACCATTTGCTGGCCTGAAACAAAAGCATTTAATCCTATGTAGGTCTTACTACCAGGCACTAGTACTATCATGCCCTGCAAAGAGACTATGCTGGCAGGTGCATTCATTAGTCTGTTAAATAGGTTACCGTATAAACCTACAGCAAAAGCTCCGACAAAAGCCCCTAATGCCAAACCCAGGTAATAGGCCCCCCACAAGCTGGCTGCATAGGCAATAAAGCCGGACAGCAAACCCCAGAGCGCATGTCGCAATCTGGCTTTAAAGACCACAACCAGACTACCGCATAAAATAGCCACTGCCAGCCAACTGGTCCACTGTGGCACTGAAGGTGCGAGCTGAGGTGGAATTTGGCCGAACAAGACCTGACCTAAAGCTACACCTAAAAACGCGCCAAAATATAGCTTAAACAACAGCATCACAGCATCCATCACACGGGCTGTGCCTGAGACTAAATGCCGGGCCGCAAGCTCGGCTAAACCCAGGGTTAAAGCCAGGCCTGGTATAAATACAATGATGGCCGACAAGACCACTAATGGCACATTGATCATAGGATCAATATAAACAGCCACAGCTGTTGCTAACAAAGCCGAAACCAAAGCGACCAGAGGCTCCAGCATATGAGCGACACGACGCGACTTCATTGACCAAAGCACAAACAAATACACGATAAGACTCAGCACAGTGGCCCAGAATACGTCATGCCAACTGGCGCGCATTAACATGGCAAAAGCGCCACCAGCAGCGCCAAAAGCCGCAAAAGTAGCCCAGCGCGAATAAGGATTCGGAGCTGCAGCTATTTGATCCAGCCGCTGATTCACGTCCTGCAACGTCAGCTTGCTGCTGGCGAGCGCATCCACCAGCTCATCTGTGTAAGATAAAGCGCCTAAATCCAGTTCACCTGGTATAACGCGGGAAATATGGGTGTATTCGTTATCGTCACCTGGGATCCAGAGCACAAAAGTCAGCACTGTAGGCGTGATAGCAAAAGAACCCCCAATCTGCAGCAGTTTTGCTACTTCCTGCAAATGAGCTTCCAGACGGTAAGCTGGGGTGCCAAACTTATGCAACATCTTGCCAAGTTTGACGATAAAACGACGCTTTTCAATAAAACTGGCGGAATCCACAAGAGTATCCTTGTCGCGTTGCAACACAATAGAAGTATTGTAGTGGGCTTTCTAAGCGAAGGATAGATAAGGATATAGCTAAGTGATTGATAAAGGCTAAGTTACTGAACTTTTTTGTCGTAATTTCTAGGCCGATATTTCCGCCAGTAACCACTGATATTCCTGCTGCAACAACTGAAAAGCCGCAGCGTCGCCTCCTTTATCCGGATGTAAACGTAATGCCTGCTGTCGGTATGTCTTTTTTAGCTGTGCCACTGAAAAAGGCTGCGGCAACTGCCATTTTTGTTGCAGCATACCTGTATCTAAGCTGTTATTTTGCTGATACAAGGCCAGCTTTTTCCAGAATTCATCGAGCAGAGCCTGCAATTTGTCGTCCGTCATAGCCCGCATATTTTGCCAATCCAGATAATAGGCCGCTTTGTCTTGCTGCTCCTGCCAAAGCGCCAAAGCGTTGTCAGGCATAGCACTAACGGTATAGACCATCACTTTGGCATAGCCAATATGCAATAAAGCCACTTGCTCTTGCTGCCACTGCGCCTGCAGCACAAACAAGTGATGATAGAGGATAAAATGTTGCTGGAATAACAATGAATCGACAGCCAGAGTTCGGGCTTCGGGAAAAAAGGCTTTTAAGTGGTGCAGCAATTCCTGCTCGCTGATCTCACCTTGTCTGGACAACAGGAAAGCTTCGAGTGCGGTTACTAAATCATCTTGCAGTTCGGTATGCATAGTCACATTACAGACTAAAAAATTGTCAGGATCAATTTTTAACAATGCGAAGCATTGGCCCAAAGGGTGAGCGCCAGGGATGGCTGCGACATCGTCGCAACAACGTTCCCGACAGTTGCGACATACCGTCCTTCCATGGACATAAAAAAAGGCTGACACAAGGTCAGCCTTTCCAGTCGCTTAGTTAAGCTTTTCGCGGATACGCGCTGATTTACCTGAACGATCGCGTAAGTAGTAAAGCTTGGCACGGCGGACTGCGCCACGG
>Ga0247725_1000372_pt1 | contig 36472 bp, 32 predicted proteins | sample OKSTACKMCFT3sol_FD_183021 | JGI IMG/M metagenome (GOLD analysis project Ga0247725, IMG submission 183021) | Subsurface sediment microbial communities from gas well in Oklahoma, United States - OK STACK MC-FT3-sol | ecosystem: Environmental > Terrestrial > Deep subsurface > Rock core/Sediment...
CTGTAATGCTGGAAGGTGGTGTTGAAGGTTACGTTCGCGTATCTGACATCGCTCGTGAGCGTATCGAAGACGCTACTACAGTATTAAAAGTTGGTGAAGAAGTAGAAGCTCGCCTGATGGGTGTTGACCGCAAAAATCGCGTAATCAGCCTGTCAATCAAAGCGAAATTCGAAGCTGAAGAAAAAGAAGCTATGGACACTATCAAAAAGCAGGATGATGCTGACTTTGGTGGTAACGCTATGGCCGAAGCATTCAAAGCTGCTCAAAAAGCTGACTAATTGATGCTTGTATAGAAGGACCGGAGCTTTGCTCTGGTCCTTCATTCTACTGATACTGCGGAGGGTCCATGACCAAATCTGAATTGATCGAAAAACTGTCTACTGATTTTTCTCATGTCCAGGTGAAAGACATCGAATCTTCAGTCAAAGAAATTCTGGAACAAATGGCCACTTCACTGGCGAATAACGAGCGTATCGAAATTCGTGGTTTTGGTAGTTTTTCTCTGCATTACCGCGCACCTCGGGTAGGTCGCAACCCAAAAACCGGCGATAAAGTGGAATTAGATGGCAAATATGTGCCTCATTTCAAACCGGGTAAAGAATTACGTGACCGGGTGAAAGCGAACACCTGATCTCTTTTCAGCTAAAAAACGGGGTTGACGGAGTTTTGACCAGATTTTTTTATGTTGTCTTTATTATTGCCCTGATCGTTTTCGGGCTTATTCTGGGTTCCCTCAATCAGCAAGTTGCTGAATTTAATTATCTTATTGCAAAAACAGAACTCAGAGTGGTGGATATCGCCGCTCTGTTTTTAGTGTCTGGTTTTCTGCTCGGCCTGAGCCTTGCTCTAGCCTTTATCCTGAAGGCAAAAACCAAAGGTTGGTTTGCTAAATCTGCTGATAAAACCTGAACCCTATGCTGGAACTGTTATTTCTGTTACTTCCTGTCGCCGCCGCTTACGGCTGGTTTATGGGCAGAAACAGCGAAAAACAAAAGGAGCTTAAGGGCAGGGCTTCTGTCACTAAAAACTTATCCTCTGGTCTTAACTTCCTGCTGACGGATCAGGAAGACAAAGCCATTGAGCAGTTATTGCAATTGCTTGATGTGGAAGCCGCAACTATAGATACCTACCTGGCCTTAGCCAACCTGTTCCGCCGTCGCGGAGACTGGGATAAAGCCATTCGTATTCATGAAAAACTCCATCAATTAAAACTTCCCAAACAGCAGACACAGAAAATACAGTTTGAGCTGGCCAAAGATTACTTTAGCGCTGGCCTCTACGACAGAGCAGAACCTTTATTAAGTGCATTGGTGCAGGCTGAAAGTATTCGCGAAGCTGTGTTAAAACAGTTATTTAGTTTATTTACTGCCACGCACGAATGGCAAAAAGCCATGGACTTCCGGGCTGTAGTTGAACAAACAGATTCACGTTCCTTACGAATTGGTGTGGCGAATTTTAGCTGTGAAGCCTGGCGCAAAGAACCGGCGCCAAGCGATGCGTACAGGCAGTTGATCCAACGTTATCCGGTATCCTTACGGCCTAAATACGAACTGGCCAAAAAACTGATTGCTGAAGAAGAGTTTAGCGAAGCGCGGGAGCTGCTGCTGGCCATTTTGCAACAACGGCCTCAATGGGCGGCGGAGTTATTGCCTTTAGTGCAGCAAACCACACCAGAACCGGCCGAGTGGCAACAACTACTTACTGAACTGAGTCGCAAACATAAAAACATCAGCGCCACGGCTGAGCTGGCACAATTTTATGCTGAAGGAGAAAATCTGCAGCAGGCTGAAAATTTGCTGACGGATAAATTGCGGCAGCAGCCGAATATCCGCTTATTTTTAAAGTTTATTCAAATCAGACGGTTGCAAGACCCGTCTGAGCCACATCTGGCTGAAATAGAACACATGGTACAGGCTTATCTGGATACCAAAGTGCTGTATCATTGCCGCAACTGTGGTTTTAAAACCAAACAACCTTATTGGCTCTGTCCATCTTGCCAGCAGTGGGAAACGGTAGAGCCAATGACCGGCATTGACGGTCGCTGATCTGACAAATAAAGAGAACCTGATGAATAACACCAGTCCTATAGTGGTCGCATTAGACTTTGAACAAAAATCCGCAGCATTGAATTTAGTCAGCCAACTTGACCCGGCTTTATGCCGGTTAAAAGTCGGCAAAGAGATGTTTACTCACTTTGGCCCTGATTTTGTCAAAGAGCTGCATCAGCGCAAGTTTGATGTATTTTTAGATCTGAAGTTTCACGATATTCCAAATACAGTGGCCAAAGCCGTCAAAGCCTCTGCCGATTTAGGCGTCTGGATGGTGAACGTACATGCCTCCGGCGGCAGTCGTATGATGATCGCAGCCCGTGAAGCCTTAGAAAGCTATGGCAAAGAAAAACCTCTGCTGATTGCTGTCACCGTATTGACCAGTATGGAGCAAAGTGATTTAGTGGAGCTGGGTATTAATTTAACGCCACAGCAGCAGGTTCTGAGACTGGCAGGACTGGTGGATAAATCCGGACTTGATGGCGTGGTGTGTTCTGCACAAGAAGCTGTTGAATTAAAACAGCAATTTGGTAAAGAATTCTGCTTAGTGACGCCAGGCATTCGTCCATCTTTTGCCACAGCTGATGATCAAAAGAGGGTGATGACTCCAGCTGATGCGTTAAAGGCTGGTGTAGACTATATGGTGATAGGGCGCCCCATTACCAAAGCCGCCGATCCGTTATCCGCTTTACAACAAATCTACCGGGAGATTTACCCCGCGCATTAAGAAAAAAGGAGCTTTTAGTTGGATGCAGTGAATTTAACAATCCTGGTAGCAGGGGCTCTGTTTTTCTCCAGTATAGTTGCGACTCTGATTTCGGCGCGCTTAGGCGCGCCTTTGTTGTTGATTTTCCTCGTCATTGGCATGTTGGCTGGTGAAGACGGCCTGCTCGGCATCAAGTTCAGTAATCCTGATGTTGCTCTGCTGATTGGCTCTATAGCTCTTGTGATTATTCTGTTTGATGGTGGTATGCGCACCCACCCGGACAGGGTTCGTGTGGTCTTAGCACCTTCAGCCGTATTAGCGACATTAGGGGTCGTACTGACCTGCGGCATTTTAGGTGTTGCAGCGTCCTATCTGTTTAATTTGACCTTACTCGAAGGCCTGCTACTCGGCGCCATATTAAGCTCAACAGACGCTGCTGCTGTATTTTCTATCTTCCAGTCTGCCGGCTTAAATATTAAAGAGCGGGTGGCATCCACACTGGAAATAGAGTCGGGTAGTAACGACCCTATGGCAGTGATGCTTACATTCACTTTGGTTGGCGTTTTAGCGGGTCAAAGTGAATTGAACTGGTCCTTGTCGACCGTATTTTTCCAACAGGCCGTAGTAGGCGCAGCAGTAGGTTATGGAGCAGGGCGCCTCTTTGTTTTGTTGTGCCGTAAACTGCCATTAAGCGCCGCGTTTTTCCCTTTACTGGCCGTGTCGTATGCGCTGCTGATTTATGGCTTAACCAACCAATTTGGCGGCAGCGGCTTTCTGGCCGTGTATTTAATGGGCTTTTTAATAGGCAACGCCCGTTTACCACAAATTCAGCAGATTTTGCGTATGCACGACGGTTTAGCCTGGCTTAGCCAAATCATAATGTTTTTGATGCTAGGCTTGCTGGTCACTCCCAGCAAACTGGTGGAATATGCCATTCCGGCTTTATTATTGGCCCTGGTGATGATCTTTGTAGCCCGGCCCATAGCCGTATTTTTAAGCCTGGTGCCATTTCATTTTCCAAAGAAAGATCAGGTATTTATCAGCTGGGTAGGGCTTCGTGGTGCTGTGCCTATTATTCTGGCGTTATTCCCATGGTTAGCCGGTGTGCCAAATAAAGATTTGTACTTTAACGTCGCATTTTTCGTGGTGATCGTGTCATTGCTTATTCAGGGCTGGTCTATAGCGCCGGTCGCACGCTGGCTGAAATTGGAAGTACCACCGGAGCCAGGCCCGGATCATTCCATGACACTCGACAGTGTTGCCAGTAATGATTTATTGCAAGTTTTGTCCTTTAAAGTGGGCAAAGGTTCTCCTATTGTCGACAGCGACTGGCAACAACTGAATATGTCTCCGGATGTCAGCTACTTAGGTGTGCTGCGTAAAGGCGAATGGATCAAAGCCGAACAAAGTCCAAGCTTTCAGCTAAACGATATGCTGCTGGTATTAAGCAAAGCCAAAGATGTCAAAGCCGTCAGTGACAAAGTGTCCACCAGCGCAGAGCAAACCTCATTGGATAAACTGGACTTCTTCGGTGACTTCGTATTAAACGGCGAAATCACCTTAAACGAACTGGATGGCTTCTACAGCATTAAATTCGCAGACGATCAGGACCCAAGCCAAAGTCTGTCTGAATACATCACAGAAAAATTCCACAGACGTGTGGTGGTTGGCGACCAGGTGCAGCTGGATCAGTTAGTACTGACAGTACGTCAAATAGACGACCACGACCAAATACTGCAGGTGGGTATTAAGTCGGCTTAATCTATAGAAGTAAGCCTTACGCCGGATAAATGAGTTGAAACCGGCGTAAGGCTCTTAATGCTGTTTGAATATCTGGATTGCGGGAGAAGTGAAGTTGTTTACTCAACCTTATAGACACCCATAAGGAATTTAACATAATAATAATTATGTGACACTTAATATATTGGAGGTGGCGGGGATATGTCTTTATTTATCAATCAGATACCTCTATTTACAGCGTTAAACTCATTAATTAGAACACATGCCCAAGCTATGCAGGAAAACCATACACATCAACGCCTATGGTTTCCTGATCAAGATGAAGATTAATTCCGTGAAATCAGTTTAATACCATCATCGTAACATTCTGTTGTTTTACCTGAATCCGAGATGACCTGGATATGATCAAAACCACCGGCTGGCGCTGACTTTTCCAGCAAGTCGGTAAAGTCATCGGCTATGTCGCTGATTTCATCACCTTTTTGCTCTAAAGCTGAAAAATGCGGTCTGTGGCGTTCAGTAATTTCGTGGATTTCTTCGGCTAATGTGTGCTGTTCAGCCATTTTAGCTTTATCGATACGAATACTGTATTCATCTTCCTGATGCATAAGATCTGAAAGCTCAGCCATACGTTCGCCGTGCTGCTCCATTTCTGCTTCAAAAGCTTTTAAAGGTAAATGCAACTCTTCCATTTGTTGCTCAACAGCTTCTAAACGTTGGTAAGCCGCGAATTCATCTGTCGTCATAGCGCGCTGTTGTACAACTTTGCAGTTCTTAATATAAGCAATTTGCTGCGGTGCAGCTGCAACCTTTGCCGATGCGGTTTCAGCCTGAGCTGTACAACCAGCAGCGATTGCAATAGCGACGGATAACAAAGTGAAAGTAAATGATTTTTGGAATTTCATAACAGGCTCCTGTGCTTCAGTTATGAGTAAGTCGGAGCTGGTGGAGAAATAGTTGGAGGGAAAAACAAAAAAAGTTGGTTTAATCGCTAAAGTATTGATTAAACCAACTTTTTATTTAGCTTCTTTATACTGCAAGCACAGAAAACTTAATGGCCGATTTTAATGACCACTTACGCGTTTATATTCGCGGTATTCTGGTTTCCAGAAATTGCGTTCAATCTTTTGTAGTAATTCATCATCACTGATCTCCAGCGCCAAGCCTTGCTTTTGTGCAATTTTAGCCACTTCGAAGGCGATTTTTTTACTTAGCTCAGACAGTTCAGACAATGCCGGCAGTAAGGATCCCTGCCCTGTGTTGGCTAATGGCGACGCCGCAGCCAAGGTTTCGCTGGCAATACGTAACATGTCATCGCTAATGCGACTGGCTTTCACCGCAACCACACCCAAACCAATACCTGGGAAAATGTACGAGTTATTACACTGCGCAATATGGTAGGTCTGGCCTTTGTAAGTTACAGGCTTAAAAGGACTGCCGGTCGCGATAATCACTTTACCCTCTGTCCACTTAATCACTTGTTCAGGCGTTGCTTCCACTTGTTTAGACGGATTGCTCAACGGGAAAATAATTGGCAGTTCGCAGTGTTTTTTCATCGCTGTGATCACTTGTTCAGTGAACAAACCTGGTTGGCCAGACACACCAATTAAGATATCCGGTTTAGCGCAATTCATCACATCCAATAAAGAAGCATAGTCTCCACTGTATGCCCAGTCTGCCAAATCTGATTTTTTCTGCATCAGAGCTTCTTGGAAATCACGTAAATCAGCCATGCCTTCGGTTAATAAACCAAAACGGTCAACCATGTAGACTTGTTTGCGGGCAGTTGCGTCATCCAAACCTTCGGTTTTCATTTGGCTGATAATTTGTTCTGCAATACCACAACCGGCTGAACCAGCCCCAACAAAGACCACTTTTTGTGATGACAGTTTTACACCTTTACTGCGACAAGCGGCTAATAAAGAGCCTACAGTCACGGCAGCTGTGCCCTGAATATCATCGTTAAAACAACAGTATTCTTCACGGTAGCGTTTTAAAATAGGCATAGCGTTAGGCTGAGCGAAGTCCTCAAATTGCACCAAAGCTTCAGGCCAACGGCGTTTTACCGCTTTCATAAACTGGTCGATAAAAGCATCGTACTCTTCGCCGGTAATACGTTTATGTTTAGATCCCATATAGACAGGGTCATTCAACAGTTTTTCGTTATTGGTACCCACATCCAACATCACTGGTAAGGTATAAGCTGGGCTGATACCACCACAGGCTGTATACAAAGATAACTTGCCGATGGAAATACCCATACCGCCAACGCCCTGGTCACCTAAACCCAGTACACGTTCGCCGTCTGTAACTACTATGACTTTGACTTTTTTCTTAGTGACGCTGCGCAGTATGTCATCCATATGCTCACGTTCGCTGTAGGAGACAAAAATACCACGGGCGCTGCGATAAATAGCCGAGAAGCGCTCACAGGCATCCCCTACTGTTGGCGTATAAATCACCGGGATCATTTCTTCCAGATGCTCTTTCACCAGACGGTAAAACAAGGTCTCGTTTTTATCGTGAATAGCACGCAGGTAAATATGCTTGTTAATAGGTTCAGCGAAGCTGGAGTACTGCATATAAGCGCGCGCCAGTTGCTGCTCAATAGTTTCATAGCGTGGAGGCAATAAACCAATCAGGTTAAAGGCTAAACGCTCTTCTTTGGTAAAAGCGCTGCCTTTATTTAACAACGGAGTTTCTAATAATGCCGGACCTGCGTAGGAGGTATAAAGAGGTTGTTTTGTACTCATGGAGATCTCTCGAGACTAGCCTGTTGGCTCAACTGCGCTCGATCATAACAGGTCTGGCTAAGGCAGCAACCTTACAAGGGGTAAAGTGTTGTTAAATGACGATCATTTCATGCTGGTCAGACCTGAAAGTGCTGGTTTCAGGCCTTATCTTTTGAATTTAGTCTCCAAAATGACCGAAGAGTTAGTACGCTCTACCCCATCCAGATTACCAATTTCATCCAAAATGTGACTCAACTGCTCTGTACTTTGCGCCTGGACTACCGCAATCAGGTCGTATTCACCACTAATAGCATAGAGTTCAGAGATCTGGCTGATTTGCTTTAGCTCTACATTGGTTTTTGTCGTCAACTTTTGTCGCACTTTGATAGCCACATGGGCTGAGACTAACTGGTTTAAAAATGCGCTGCCGTATTCCAGTACATAACCTTTGACCACACCACTTTGTTCCAGTTTATGCAGGCGGTTTTGTACTGTGCTACGCGAGACATTTAAGGCCCTAGCTAAATCAGAAATACTTGCTCTGGCGTTACGCCGTAACATGCCCAGTAGTTTTTCGTCATCAGAACTTATCATTATGCTCAATCGCCTTATCAAAATGACAGAATTAACTGAAATATTGTTAATAATGCTACTGCATATTGGTAAGTCTGGCCAATATAATAAATGAAATTTCTTTTGTCCCCTGTGTTTCAGGGGCGTTAACACAAAGTATTAAGGTAGAATATCAATGCAAGTCAGCAGATCTTTATTCGATGAAGTCATGGTTCCTAACTACGCACCATCTGCAGTGATCCCGGTCAAAGGTAGTGGCTCCAGAGTATGGGATCAAAATGGGCGCGAGTTCATCGACTTCGCAGGCGGTATAGCCGTGAACTGTTTAGGTCATTGCCATCCTGCATTAGTGGGTGCTTTAAAAGAGCAGGCTGACAAGTTATGGCATTTATCAAACGTGATGACTAACGAGCCAGCTCTTATTCTGGCGCAAAAACTGGTCAACGCTACTTTTGCTGAAAAAGTCTACTTTGCCAATTCAGGAGCTGAAGCTAACGAAGCTGCGTTAAAACTGGCTCGCCGCTTTGCTAAAAATGAGTTTGGCGATCATAAAACCCAAATTATCGCCTTCAAACAAGGTTTCCACGGCCGTACTTTCTTTACTGTAACTGTAGGTGGCCAACCTGCCTATTCAGACGGTTTTGGTCCTAAACCTGCCGATATAGTGCATGCTGAATACAACAACCTGGCAAGTCTTGAAGCACTGATTTCTGACAACACCTGCGCAGTAATGTTAGAGCCGTTGCAAGGTGAAGGCGGTATCATTACGCCAACCTCTGAATTTATTCAGGGTGTGGCTGCTTTATGTAAAAAGCACAATGCATTGATGATTTTTGACGAAGTACAATCTGGTGTAGGCCGTACCGGTCAGTTGTACGCTTACATGGGTTTAGGCGTAGTACCTGATATTCTGACCACGGCCAAAGCCTTAGGTGGCGGTTTCCCTATCGGCGCTATGCTGACCACCACCGCTATCGCAAAACATTTAGTCGTAGGTACACACGGTTCGACTTATGGTGGTAATCCACTGGCTTGTGCTGTAGGTATTGCTGCTTTTGATACGGTGAATACGCCTGAAGTATTAAATGGCGTAAAACAGCGCGAGCAATTGTTCCGTGAAGGTTTAGCAGCTATTAATGCTAAATACGATGTGTTCAGTGAAATTCGTGGTCAGGGCCTGTTATTAGGTGCGGCACTGAATGACAAGTATCAGGGTAAAGCCCGTGACTTTATGCTGGCTGCAGCTGATGAAGGTTTAATGATGTTAGTCGCAGGCTACAGTGTTATTCGTATGACTCCGTCACTAATCATTCCGGAAGCTGACATAGCTGAAGGTTTCAAACGTCTTGAAAAGGCTGTAGCTAAAATGGTACAGGCTTAAGCCTTGTGCGGGGAGCTGATTGAGCTCCCCGATTTTTCTCAAAAAACTTTATAAAAACAAGAACTACGCAGGAATACTGAATTTATGTTGTTGATCCGTCCTATCCGACAATCGGATTACCCTGTCCTGATGCAAATCGCGATTGAATCAGGTGCCGGTTTTACCTCTTTGCCGGTCAATGAGCAAAAATTGCAGGCGAAAATTGCCCGTTCAGAGCAAAGTTTCGCAACTGCCGTTGAGGCCATGGGCGATCAGGGTTATTTGTTTGTATTGGAAGATACCAGCACAGGTGAAATAGTTGGCACCTCAGGGATAGAAGCCTCAGTTGGTCTGGAAAATCCGTTGTACCATTTCCATAAAAGCACCGTAGTGCATCACTCCAAAGAGTTAGATGTATTTAAACAAGTTGAGGTACTGACCATGTGTAACGACTACACAGGGGTATCTGAGATTTGTACGCTGTTTTTACGCGAGCCTTATCGTCAGGGTTTAAACGGCCGCTTTTTATCCAAAGTGCGCTTTTTATTTATGGCTGAGCATCCAAAGCGTTTCTCCAAAATGGTGATCGCAGAAATGCGAGGTGTGGCCGATGAATCAGGTTTACCGCCCTTTTGGAAATGGCTGCAGTCGTATTTTTTCAGCATCGACTTCCCTACCGCTGATTATATGATTGGTGTTGGTAATAAAGGTTTTATTGCCGATCTGATGCCACGTCATCCTATTTATGTCAGCTTGTTGCCGGAATCTGCGCAACAAGTGATAGGTGAAGTGCATGAAAACACTAAACCTGCTTTGGCGCTGCTGGAAAACGAAGGTTTTTTCAACCGTGGTTATGTTGATTTATTCGATGGTGGCCCAACGGTGGAATGTCAGTTAAAACAAATTAAGTCAGTCCGTAACAGTCACAAAATGAAAGTACGGGTTGCACCTGTTGAAGGCAACGCCACTCTTTCTATTTGCAATACGCAGACAGCCAATTTCCGTGCTGTATTTAGTAAAAATGCTGCCCTGAATGACAATCACGAACTGGTGATCAGCCCTGAATTAGCGGAAGCTTTGATGGTCAGTAATGGCGATTCTGTGCGTTACCTCTCTTTAGAAAAGGCAGTGAAATGAACGAAGTAAATACAAAAGCAGCTTCAAAAGCACCAGTGCAGTTTATCGAAGGTCAATGGCAAGCCGGTTTTGGTTTAGCTTTTCAGTCTGTAAACCCGGCAACAGGTCAAGCCATTTGGCAAGGCAACAGTGCTGATGAAGCGCAGGTACATCAGGCTTTATTGGCAGCTCGTCAGGCTTTTTATCGCTGGTCAGTGTTGTCTCTGGCAGAGCGTCTGGTTGTGATTGAAAAATTTGCAGCCTTGCTGCAAGAAAACACCGAAACCATGGCGCGGACCATTGCCGAAGAAACAGGCAAAGCCTTATGGGAAAGCCGTACAGAAGTAGCTGCCATGATAGGTAAAATCGCTATATCCAAGCGAGCCCATGAAGAGCGCACTGGCACGGTGGAAAATCCTATGCCTGGCGCAAAGGCCTTTATCCGCCATAAACCCCATGGTGTAGTTGCAGTTTTTGGTCCTTATAACTTCCCTGGTCATTTGCCAAACGGCCATATAGTTCCGGCTTTGATTGCAGGTAACGTAGTGGTATTTAAGCCATCTGAACTAACGCCAAAAGTGGCGGAATACACTGTGCAGTTATGGCAACAGGCAGGTTTACCTGCAGGCGTGTTGACCTTGTTGCAAGGTGAAGTCACTACAGGCAAGGCTTTGGCTGCACATCCAGAGCTGGATGGCTTATTTTTTACCGGTAGTTCAGGCACAGGGCATTACCTGCATCAACAGTTTGCCGGTCAGCCAGGTAAAATCCTGGCATTGGAAATGGGTGGCAACAACCCACTAATTATCAAGGATGTTGCCAATATCAAAGCTGCGGTGCATGACATTATCCAGTCAGCTTTTATCAGCTCAGGCCAACGCTGCACCTGCGCTCGTCGCTTGTTTGTGCCCAATACCGCCAATGGTGATGCTATTTTGGCAGAGCTGGTTGCTGCAACGAAAAATATTAAAGTGGCCGATCCTTTTGCTGCTGACCAGCCTTTCTACGGCGCGATGATTTCCGCCAAAGCGGCGCAAGGCATGGCGAAAGCTCAGCAACAGCTGGTTGAGATGGGCGCTAAAGTGTTGGTTGAACTGACGTTGCCTGAAGCTCATGGCGCATACGCTACGCCTGGTATTTTGGATGTGACAGGCGTAAACGGCATTCCGGATGAAGAACATTTTGGTCCGCTGTTAAAAGTCTATCGATACGATGATTTCGAACAGGCGATCCAGCAAGCAAATCACACCAAATATGGCTTGTCTGCAGGTTTACTGGCGGATTCTGCTGATGATTATCAGCTGTTTTTTAAGCAGATCCGTGCAGGCATAGTCAACTGGAACAAACCTATCACCGGAGCCTCCAGTGCGGCACCTTTCGGTGGTATAGGCGCCAGCGGCAATCACAGAGCCAGTGCTTATTACGCAGCTGATTATTGTGCCTACCCTGTCTCTTCAGTTGAAGCCGAACAGGTGGTATTGCCAGCAACCTTAAGTCCGGGTTTAGTGCTATAAAACTGAACCAGATCAAAACAATAAGCCGGTATAGTCATTACACTTGCCGGCGAGAACACCCTAATCAACAGAGCAGGACTCGTTATGCATACTGATGTGAAAGAACTGTTTAACCAACTGTGGGCGAACTATCTGGAAGTGACCCCATCGGCGAAAAAAATTCATGCCATTTTAGGCTCGTCACAACAAGACGACGTGATCAATGACCATATTGCACTTCGTACTTTTAACATCGAAAAAGTAGGTTTGGACAAGCTCGCAGCTCACCTGCTGGCTTTGGGCTATACCGAAGGTGGTGAATACCATTTTGAAGCGAAAAAACTCTATGCCAAACACTTTGAGCATAAAGATCCAACGCTGCCAAAAGTCTTTATCTCTGAATTGCTGTTAGAGAAGTGCTCTGAAAAGCTGCAAAGCATAGTGCGTACACTGGTTGATCAAATCCCTGAAGAAGCGATCACTGCTGATAACTTCCTGTATTCAGGCCGTCACTGGACTATTGATCAGCAAAGTTACGAAACCTTATTAGCTGAAAGTGAATATGCCGCCTGGATGTCAGTCTGGGGTTACCGTGCTAACCACTTTACTGTCAGCGTCAATGCACTGAAGAATTATGAGACCTTAGAGTCAGTGAATCAGGCACTAAAAGACGCGGGTTTCCCGTTAAACACCTCAGGTGGCGAAATCAAAGGCACACCAGAAGTCTTACTGGAACAGTCTTCAACTTTAGCAGACGAAGCACCGGTGCAATTTACTGATGGCACACGTAATATTCCAAGTTGCTTCTACGAATTTGCCCGTCGTTACCCTATGGCCAACGGCCAGTTGTACGGTGGTTTTGTCGCCGCTTCGGCCGATAAAATTTTCGAAAGCACCAACGTGCGTTAATAGCTAACCGTCTATTCTGACCACTAAAGGCTGGATAAATATCCGGCCTTTAATTTATTCCAATAGACCTGCGCTGCATCAGCATGATAGCCCTTAGACAACAGATTCATAAAACCATGTGAATAAGGTACAAGGCTTTGTTGCAGGTTCATTTTACCTGCTAAATCATCCATCACATCCAGCACGGAAAAATGTGTTTCTTCGGCAAATATCAGCTCTGTTGGGTAAAGCGGTTCTAGATGCGTCATTTGACGAATTTGTCCGCCATAAAAACCAACACAATGTGCAATGGTGAAATGCTCTACGACCAGGTTCGCCCAGCAGGCTGCGGCACCAGCACTAAAACCTACTAAAAATACAGGTTCTGTCTGGGCTTGAAGCACGTCCCCTAGTTTGTTGCTGTAGGCCTCCAGTCCACCATACGTCAGAAAATACTGATAAGCTTCATGATCGTCGCTAAAAGATGGGGGCCGATGATCATAAGGTTGCACACAAAGATAATTCAAACCCAGCTGGTCAAATTGCAAAAGCACTTCAGGCTGAGCGCCAAAAATATCAGTCACTATCACCAGTGGCATACACTATATCCTTATCGAAACAAATTCACCGGGAGTTTTAAATACACAGTGCCGTTATCTTCGGCAGCCGGGAACTGCCCTGCCCGCACATTGACCTGTACCGATGGTAATATCAACTTTGGCATGCTCAGGGTTTTATCTCTTGCCCTGCGCATAGCTATAAACTCCTGTTCGCTGGTGCCTTGTTTTAAATGGACATTCAGCTTCTTTTGCGCCGCTATTGTGGTTTCACAAGCAAATTCGTCCCGGCCGGGCGCTTTGTAATCATGGCATAAAAACATCCGGCTTTGCTCCGGCAGCTGATAGAGCCTTTGAACCGAGTTATATAAGGTTGCGGCATCGCCGCCCGGAAAATCGCAACGCGCGGAGCCATAATCTGGCATAAACAAAGTGTCACCGACAAAGACTGCATCCCCTATGCAATAACTGACACAGGCCGGTGTATGGCCTGGGGTGTGTAGCACAGAGCAGCGAATGGTTCCGAGTATAAATTCCTCGCCATCAGCAAATAGTTTATCAAAAACTGAGCCGTCAGGTTTTAAGTCTTTCAGGTTAAAGACCTGACTAAACAGCTGCTGTACTTCAGTAATACGCGAGCCTATCGCAATACAACCCCCCAGCTGTTGTTTCAGAAAAGCCACCGCAGACAGATGATCGGCATGCACATGAGTTTCCAGTAACCACTGTACTGTCAGGTTATGTTGTTTGACTTTAGCAATGATCTGCTCCGCAGAACCCGTACTGCTGGTTCCGGACGCTGCATCAAAATCCAACACCGGATCGATCACCGCAGCCTCTTTGCTTAGAGGATCCCACACCAAATAACTATAGGTGAAGCTTTGAGGCTCAAAAAAAGCATGGACAATAGGCTGCTGCATAAATCATCGCTACGGGTAGACTGAACAAAAGATTGTTTATCTTAGCAAAGCTTTTTCATTCCATAAAGGCATAAGCTTATTACTAAACTCTACTTGAAGAGCGATAATTCAGCAGCCGTGGTAACGGTTTCTGAATTGTCATAATTCTGCAACCAACCAACTCTACTCTGCCTGTGCCTGAAACCTTGTGGAGATAGCTGTTGTATGAATATCGCCAGAAAACTAACTATTGGAGCTGGTGTACTTACCATCATGGCCGTGATTTTATCTGCCAGTACCAGCGGATTATTAGCTTTACAAGACAGCTCGGACGCTGTCTATCAGAGTGCAGAACAACAATTTCAGGCTCTTGCCGCCAGCCGGCATACTATGCTGCAAACCCAACTTAACAGCCAGCAGCAGTTACTGAACGTATTGGCTCATAACCGACTGACGCAAGAAGCCATTTACAGCTTTAAAAACCCTTTTGTTTCCTACAGGTACGAAGTTTCAGCACCTAACCTGGATAGTCTGAAGCAGCAAATGAATGCCTGGTACAGCACTAAATACCAGCCCTACTACCAGACTCAGACCCAAGGCTTATCGATCAATACCAAAGATTGGCTTGAGAAAGCCAAATTTGAGACCTTGCTACTGCAAAAGTTTTATGTGGCCGAAAATCCTCAACCGTTAGGCAAACAGCAGTTGCTGGAAGATCGCAGCGATGGTTCCGTTTATGGTCAGCAGCACAAAAAATACCACAGCAGCTTTAAGGAAATAGTCGATCGTTATGGCTTTCAGGATTTACTGTTGATAGATGCCAACAGTCTGGACATTCTATACAACGTTAATAAAGGCCCGGTATTTGCCAGCAATTTACAAAATGGTGCTTTTGCCGACACTGAACTGGCCAAACTCGCCAAAAGCTTACAGCAAAACCCTAAAGCAGGTCTGCAAATCTCCGCCATCAGCGCCTTTAATGGTTCTTTCCAACAACAAGTGCTGTTTTTTGGTGTGCCCGTGTTTCATCCAAACAGTCGCGACACTCCGGTGGGCTTTTTAATAGCTCAGTACCCTGTTAGTCGTTTTACAGATTTGATAACCGGGAATCAAAAATGGCAGGATTTAGGGTTAGGCCAGACCGGTGATTTGTATCTGGTGGATGAAGAACACAGACTGGTGACGGAATTACGCCCCTATTTAACCGATAAAACCCGTTTCATTGCAGAGTATCCACAGTTTGAAGCCGGGCCTTATGGTTTAGGTGGTCAGGCTACACTTCGATTACCGCAAATTAAAGATGCTTTAGCAGGCCAGTCAGGTGTAGCGGAAGCTGAAGATTATCGTGGCATAGAGTCCCTGATCAGTTGGCGTCCTCTGCAAATTGGCCATCACCAGTATGCCCTTATTGTGCAGCAAGACTTATCAGAACGTATGGAAGCGGTCGGTACAATTCGAACTAATCTGATTTTAAGTACTCTTGTGGCTGTAGTGATTCTGGGTGTGCTGGTCGTAGCACTGGTGTATTTATTCGCCCAGCGCTTTGCTAAACCTATGCTGACTTTGCATCAGCGTATTGAACAATCTGCACAATTTCATGATTTATCTGCACGTTTTCATTTAAATACCCGAGATGAGCTATCAGATATCGGCGCTGCGCTGAATACGTTATTTGGCGCTTTTGGCACGCTCGTCGCCAAACTCACCAGTACATCCGAGCAAAGCGCCTCTGCTGCAACTCAAAACTTGCAAATCAGTCTGGAATGTAAAAGTTCAGCTATGCAACAAGGCACTGCGATCAGCGACTTGCAACACCAATCACAACAGCTGGATCTGCAACTACAGCAATCAGCAGAACAGCTACGTATCAGCGCAGAGCAGTCGAATTATGCTAACCAGCAGGCTGATGCAGGTTTTCAGGCCGTGGATAAAGTAGCAAGCTCAATGCGTCATCTGGCCGAGCAAGTCAGCTCTTCCAGCCACAGCATGGACCAACTGCGCTCCGCTGCTACAGACATAGTTACAGTGCTGGATACAATTCAAGGGATCTCAGAGCAGACCAACCTGCTGGCCCTGAATGCTGCCATTGAAGCAGCCAGAGCGGGAGAACACGGCCGCGGTTTTGCAGTCGTAGCTGATGAAGTACGGCGTTTATCAGGCAGCACCCGTCAGGCCACCATGGAAATTCAGCAAATGCTGAACCGTCTGATGAGCACAGTGGACGAAACCGCGCTGGATTTAGCCAAAGAACGACAAAGCGCAGAGCTTTGTGTTATAGGCTCAGAGCAGGCACAGCAGTCGTTAAGTGAAATTAAACAACTGATTGCGCAGGTGAGCACTGCAACATCCACTATCGCCCTAGCCAGCGAGCACCAAGTACAGCAGAATCGGCAAATGCGCGACGAGCTGAGTGCAGTACAAGCTTTGGCCGCTCATACCGAACAAGCGATGGCAGAGCTTCATATCACAGCAAAACAACAGGAATTACTTGCCGCTGAATTATTGAGTAATGCCAAAGTATTCAGAGTCTAAGGTTCTAAAACTAAAAAGCCCCTGTCAGGGGCTTTGCTTTATGACGGAAGTACTGGTTAATCCTGCAACTCGTCTTCGGATTCTTCGTACGGAATTTTTTGCGCCAGTACTTTATCCACTCGTTTGCCATCCATATCAACAATTTCCAGACGCCAGCCAGCAATCTCAACAATATCCGCAGTTTGTGGAATTTTACCCAACTCGTACATCAGCAAACCATTTAAGGTTTGATAGCGCCCTTCTTCCTCGTCCTGCAGTTTTCTGATATCCAACGCATCTTTTAAATCAATGATTGGAATTAAACCGTCGAGTAATAAAGAACCATCCTGACGACGGAGCACCATCTGATCATCTTCATCATCCTGAGCAAACTCACCGGTTAAAGCGTCCATCATGTCCTGTAAGGTCACCATCCCTTTTAGATCGCCGTATTCGTCCACCACAAATACCATTTGCGAACCGCTGGTTCTGAAATGCTCCAGCAGCTCCATACCGGACAAACTATCAGGCACGTAGTTACAAGGTTTAACTAACGAGGCGATATGGATCTCTTTACCCGAGATAGATTGCGCCAGCAGCTGTTTGGCGGACACCACCCCTACTATATCGTCAAGATTATTACGACAAACAGGAAAACGTGAATGTGGCGCCTGCATCACGACCCGTAAATTGTCTTCCAGTGACTCACTGACATCTAAAAATACGATATCTGAACGTGGCACCATTAAAGACGAAATAGAACGCTCGTCCAGACGGAATACGTTTTTCACCATGGCGTGTTCATTGTGTTCAATCACACCAGCGGAGGAACCTTCCTGCAGCATGGCCTGAATATCTTCATGAGTCACATTATCTTCCATCTGGTGATTAAAGCCCAATGCACGCATCAGACTATGGGTAGACCCCGATAACATCCAAACAAAAGGTTTAGTGGCAATAGCCAGTACAGTCATAGGTTTAGACACCAGACAGGCTATAGTTTCTGCGCTAATTTGGCCTATACGTTTAGGGACCAGCTCACCTATCACAATAGAGACGTAAGTGACGATAATAACCACAAGTACAGTAGAGACCACGCTGGTGATCTCGGCTGAAATACTAAAACTCTGCAACCACAAGGATAAAGGCTCAGCCAGAATAGACTCACCAAAAATACCGTTGAGGATACCGATAGAGGTTATGCCTATTTGCACTGTTGATAAAAACTGGGTAGGGTCTTCTGCAAGTTTTAGTGCCGCTTTAGCCGTGCTGCTGCCACTATGTGCCATTGCCGTTAAGCGGGATTTCCGCGCTGTAACAATAGCGATTTCTGACATCGCAAACAAACCATTGAGCACTATCAAACCCACAAGAATAAAAATTTCCATAAATCAGTATTAAGCTCCGGTTATTCCATAAGTGGCCACAGTAGTTCAGTGGCATCGCGGGATATGGCCCTTATCTTAGTGATTTGCCCATAGTAGTAAAGTAACTTTTAGCTTTCAGGTGATCAGCCTGATGATAAACAGAGCTGAAAAACAAAACGGCTCTGTAGTAAACCACAGAGCCGCTGTTTTGAACGGAAAGTTAAACTTCGACGTTAGCCTTCAAAATTGCGGCTTTGCAAAGCAGCAATACGTTTGTCCAATGGCGGATGGCTCATAAAAAGCTCTGAAGCTGCGGGTTTAGTGGCTAAACCAAAGGCGGTCATGGAGCCTTGTAACTGGCTCTCATGGTTTCCTTTTAAACGCTGTAGCGCCGCAACCATGCTGGCTGAGCCAACTAAACGCGCTGCACCGGCATCTGCTTTGTATTCACGCTGACGAGAGAACCACATGACGATGATGCTTGCCAGCACACCAAAGATCATTTCCAGCACAAAGACCGTGATCATGTAACTCAGACCGCCGCCCTGGCTTTGTTCTTCGTCACTGGAACGGAAGAAATTGTCGATAATACCAGCCACAACCCGGGCGAAGAAAATAACGAAGGTATTCACTACACCCTGGATAAGCGTCAGCGTTACCATATCGCCGTTGGCCACGTGAGATACTTCATGCGCCAGTACGGCCTCAGCCTCTTGTTGCGTCATCGCATGCAATAAACCAGTACTAACAGCTACCAACGCATTATTACGGCTCATACCCGTAGCAAAAGCGTTAATTTCAGGTGAGTCATAAATGGCTACTTCTGGCATACCAATACCGACTTGTTTCGCCTGCCGCTGCACAGTGCTGACCAGCCAGTGCTCTGTCGCATTGGAAGGTTCTGTGATGACCACAGCACCAGTGGAGCGTTTTGCCATCCACTTGGACATAGCTAACGAGATAAAAGAACCACCAAAACCAAACACAGCAGCAAATATCAGCAAGCCACCCATGCTACGGTTATCTATACCAAAGACTTTAAACACAATACTTAAAACGATACTCAGCACTAACATCACAGCTAAGTTGGTGATTAAAAATAGCACTATACGTTTCATAACAACCTCTGCAATTCAGCTATCCCACTAAGTTCAATACTCTTGTTGCTAAAAAAGCCCCTGTTTCACTGCTGTAACAGGGGCAAGGGCGGATTTATATCACCACAACAAGTACGTATTGGTTCTGCCCAACCCAATAGTTGCTGCTCGGCTCTCTATCGGGTTATTCAGGGAACGCAGCCATCATAGGCTGGGGAGCCATATAAGGTAAAATCGAATATAACTGTCAAATACACAGTTTATAACTAACATTAATCAGTGAATAATAACGAATAGTGAAATAAAAAGCCTGTCGGGAGTGAACCGGACAGGCTTTGATTTTATTCGAAACAATATGGACTCTACAAAGTGTTAACCTAACAAGCTTCTAAGCATCCAGGCATTTTTTTCATGCACCTGCATACGTTGGGTTAATAAATCCAGCGTTGGTTCGTCTGATGCTTTGTCCGCTATCGGAACTATAGAACGCGCTGTTTTGGCCAAAGCTTCCTGACCTTTCACCAGATCTTTAATCATGTCTTGTGCCGATGGGATACCATCAGCTTCCTGAATACTGGTCAGTTTGGCGAACTCTTTGTATGAACCAGGGGCGAACTCACCTAAGGCGCGAATACGCTCTGCAATTAAATCCACAGCAAGCGCCAGCTCTGTGTACTGAGTTTCGAATAAAACATGCAGTGTCTGGAACATAGGACCTGTCACATTCCAGTGATAGTTGTGCGTCTTTAAATACAGAGTGTAAGTGTCAGCCAATAATGTCGCCAAACCATGTGCTATGGCTTTACGATCGTTTTCTTCAATGCCTATATTAATTTTCATAAGAAACTCCGTGTTGCGCTAAATAACTTAGTTACCCTATCACATCTGAAACAACTGGCTCAAATGTACAAAGGCTGATACTGTTCTAGATTAATGGGATTACAAATTGGATAAAACAAGGCCTTCAATGAAATTAGCCCATCACAAGACTAAAAAAGACTCCTCGTGAGACACAAAAAAGCCGGCATCAGCCGGCTTGTTAACAATACAATTCAAATTAAGAGCGAGCAGCCAATTCAGCTTGCTGTACTAAGTAATCTTCGTAAGTACCAGCGAAGTTACGTACACCGCTGTCCGTCATTTCGACGATACGGGTCGCTAGTGACGATACAAATTCACGGTCGTGGCTGACAAAAATCAGTGTGCCTTTGTACATTTCCAGTGCCATGTTCAGGGATTCAATAGATTCCATATCCAAGTGGTTGGTCGGTTCGTCCATTACCAGAATATTTGGTCGTTGCAGCATCAGCTTACCAAATAACATCCGGCCTTTTTCCCCGCCTGATAACACCCGTGTTGGCTTGGCGATGTCATCCTGAGAAAACAATAAACGACCTAAAATACCGCGAATAGCTTGTTCATCGTCTGACGGTTGTTTCCACTGACTCATCCAGTCGAACAGAGTCATATCTTTTTTCTCGCCTTCAAACTCGTACTCATGGTCCTGAGCGTAATAACCAATATTGACGTTCTCAGACCATTTCACTATGCCTTTGTCAGCAGTTAAATCGCCGACTAAACATTTTAAGAAGGTGGTTTTACCTATACCGTTGGTACCAAGAATGGCGACCTTCTCCCCGACTTCAATGGTCAGATCAAGGTTTTTCAGAACGTGCAGATCATCAAAGCTCTTGTTTAATTCAGTCACTTCTAAGGCTAAACGGTACAGCTGCTTTTGCTGATCAAAACGGATAAATGGGTTCACCCGGCTGGAGGCTTTGACTTCAGCCAGCTGAATTTTATCAATTTGCTTAGCACGTGAAGTAGCCTGACGTGCCTTCGAGGCGTTGGCAGAGAAACGACTGACGAAGGTTTGCAGTTCGGCTATCTGAGCTTTTTTCTTGGCGTTATCAGACAATAAGCGTTCACGCGCCTGAGTGGCCGCTGTCATGTATTCGTCGTAGTTACCTGGGTAAACACGCAGCTCGCCGTAGTCTAAGTCAGCCATATGAGTACAAACGCTGTTTAAGAAATGACGGTCGTGCGAAATAATAACCATGGTGCTGTTACGTTCAGCGAGGACTTCTTCTAACCAACGGATAGTGTTGATATCTAAGTTGTTGGTCGGTTCGTCCAGTAACATGATTTCAGGGTCAGCAAATAACACCTGAGCCAATAACACCCGCAGTTTCCAGCCCGGAGCAACAGAAGACATCAGGCCAAAATGCTGTTCAACCGGGATACCCACGCCTATCAATAATTCGCCAGCACGGGATTCAGCGCTGTAGCCGTCCATTTCACCAAAAGCGACTTCCAAGTCGGCGACACGCATACCGTCTTCTTCACTCATATTTGGATCAGCATAGATACGATCACGCTCTTCTTTTACTTTCCACAATTCAGCATGACCCATGATCACTGTGTCTATCACAGTGTATTGCTCGAAAGCGAACTGATCCTGGTGCAACTTAGCTACGCGGTGATTCGGTTCAACAAAAACGTTGCCCGAGCTCGGATCTAACTCTTTGCTGAGGATCTTCATAAAGGTTGATTTACCGCAGCCGTTGGCGCCAATCAAACCATAGCGGTTGCCGTCGCCGAATTTAACGGAGATATTTTCAAAAAGCGGCTTAGCGCCAAATTGCATCGTAATATTTGCGGTAGAAATCACAGTGTTTTTGATCCAACAAAGAGTCATATACAAGCTATGCTGTTGGTATCAAACCTTCCAGCACAGCCCCAAAAATAGCGCGCCACTATACGCTTTTTTAACGCTAAACTCAAAGTATCTCTGGTTTATATGACTGTTTTACTACACTCAGCCAAAACGTCGGCCTAAAGCTATGCATCCCACCACAGTCAACGCCAATATCCAGTGGATCCATTGCAGTGGTTCCGCCAGTAATAGCGCAGACAAGGCCAGTCCGCTAAAAGGCGATAACAGCTGCAATTGACTGACTTTCGCAATGCCGCCGATAGCTAAGCCTTTGTACCAACAGAAAAAGCCGACAAACATGGTAAAGACCGACAGATAGCCCAGCGCCAGCCAGGATTGCAAAGATACAGCAGCATAATCAGGCTGATAAGCCCAGACCCAGGGCAGCAGAACTGGAATGGACATCACCAGTGCCCAGCAGATCACCTGCCAGCTGCCGAGTTCTTTGGATAAAATAGCCCCTTTGGCATAACTAAAACCGCATAAAAAACTCGCTAACACCAGATAACCATCAGCGAGCTGAAAAGGGCCAGTGCTGTGCTGTAACGCATAAAGCGCAACACAAGCAGCCCCCAGCAGTGCAAACAGCCAAAAGCCAATGCGTGGCCATTGTTTAGTTAAATAGGCGCCAAAAAAGGCGGTAAAAAGTGGCATCACACTGGTCACCAGAATGCCGTGGCTGGATCCTACCTGTTGCAACGCCAAAGCAGATAACACCGGATAAGCAAAAACAGAACCCAAAGCCACCAATGACAGCCCATACCACTGTTTTGCGCTAGGTAATTTTTGTCTGGTCACCAGCAGCAGTATCAAAGCCAAAAGTGCTGCTATTAAAGCCCTGCCCGCGCCAACAAAAACCGGCGGCATATCAAGCACGGCCATCCGGGTGGCAGGTAAACCTGCAGAGAACATCAGCATGCCTAAACTGCCAAACCACAAGCCTTGCATCAATGGCTTTTGCCAAAACGACAAGCTGCTTTGATCTTGTGGTGAAGCAGAGACTACGGACATGACAAATACTCCTAGAAGCGGCTGGACAGTCAGCCAACTTCAGTTAGTATACAAAGCTTACAACCATGACAATCAGGACAGTTGGCATTAAAGCTTACTTGACTGTACAGGTAAAAACTCCATGACAATTGCATTAGCGCAGTGGCAACTGGATAAAGCCAGCAAAGAAAGTTTTAGCAGTCAGTTGTATCTACAGGCACAGCAGGCTATTCAATCTGGCCGCTGGGCAGCAGGTGCAAGGCTGCCTTCCATCCGGCTTTTAGCTGCGCATTTAGCGATCAGTAAATTTACTGTGGCAGAACTCTATGAAAAGCTATCTGCCGCTGGTTTAGTCCGCTCTCAGCCCGGCAGTGGCGTTTACGTCAGCCGGTTAACCGAACAACAGCAACAACAACTGGAATCCAGTGCCAGCCAAAGTAGCAGACAGCAGGATGTTGCTCTGATGCGCCAGACACTGCTGAGAGAACCCCATTGGATCAAAGCATCTGCAGGTTGGTTATCACCGGATTGGATGCCGGATCAGGAAATACGCCAGGCAATGCGTGAATTGGCGCGCCAGCCTCAGTCTTTAACCGACTATGGTCCGGCTCAGGGCTATTTTCCGTTGCGTCAGTATTTCACTCAGCGTTTAGCTCAGCTATCTATTGCCACTGAACCGGCACACATTCTGCTGACCTACAGCGCCTCTCATGCGCTTGACTTGGTGTTTCGTTTGCATCTGAAACCAGGCGATTGGGTGATGGTGGACGACCCAGGCTTTTATAACTTCTTTGCTTTGTTGCGTTTGCATCAGGTGCAGCTGCTGGTGGTGCCCCGCACTAAAGAAGGGCCAGATTTAGTTGTCATGCAGCGCCTGGTGCAGCAATTTAAACCCAGGGCCTATTTAACCAATTCAGTGCTGTCGAACCCTGTGTCTTTAAGTATCCAGCCGGCCCGTGCTTTTGCCGTGTTGCAACTGCTGCAACAGCATCAGTGCTTATTGATTGAAGACGATATTTACGCTGATTTTGAAACCCAGCCGGTATCGCGTTACACCTCAATGGCGGGGTTCCAATCGAACAATGGCTTTGAAATCATCTATGTGGGTAGTATGTCGAAAACATTGTCTGCTGATGTGCGGGTAGGTTTTATTGCTGCAGCGCCCGCTACTATTGCTGCCCTGACTGATTTAAAACTCATCAGCGGCATATCCACCTCTACTACCATGGAGCGTTTGGTGCACGTACTGCTAACAGGTGGCGGTTATCGCCGTCATCTGGAACAGTTAAAACGTCGCTTGCAGCAGGCTCGCAGTCTGGTATTTTCGAAATTAAAACAATTGGAGTGTCAGTTATGGGCAGAGCCATCGGCAGGTTTTTTGTGTTGGGTCAAACTGCCAGCAGGCGTTAGTAGTAGTCTATTGTCTGAACGCTTACAGCAACGTCAGGTAGTATTGGCACCGGGCTCACAGTTCAGCACCCTGCCCGATGCTGATCAGTACACGCGGCTTAATGTGGCACAGTGTCTGGATGAAGAATTTTGGCGGATATTGGCAGAGGAATTGCGCCAGGCAAAATCGACTTAAGTCGCACTGACAAATCAGTTGTATTCTGACAAGCTGAAGAAAAAGGATGCCGTATGGCCAAAACATCAGATAAATCGCTGGCAAAATCGCTGGACTGGAGTGCACTGCTGCAATCCGGTAATCGTATTTTTATTGGCTCCCACGCCGCGGCGCCTCAGGCATTGCTTGCCGATTTAATGGCGCGCAGTAAAAACCTGCATGATATAGAGCTGGTGCAACTGATGGTGCTGGCGGATAACTGCTGGGCAGAACAACGTTACAGCGATTTATTTAAAATCAATGCGTTATTTATTGCCGGTGACAAAGTCCGCAGTGCTGTCGCTGAAGGGCGAGCTGACTACACCCCTTGTTTTTTATCTGAAGTCCCGGCGCTTTTTAAAAATGAAATTCTGCCGTTAGATGCGGCTTTGGTGATGGTGAGCCCGCCCGATGCGTTTGGGTATTGTTCCTTGGGCGTCTCTGTAGATGCCGTATCCGCTGCTGTGCGTTCAGCGAAAACAGTGATAGCGCAAATTAACCCTAAGATGCCGCGCACCAATGGCTACACTTTTATTCATCAAAGCCAAATTCACGCCTTTATTGAACAAGCCGAAGATTTGCCTGAATTACCGGCGCCACAACTGGATGAAGTCACAGAACGTATTGGTCAGTATGTATCGATGCTGATTGAAGATGGCGCGACCTTACAGCTGGGCATAGGTAAAATTCCTGAGGCTGTTTTACGTTATCTCGGTAATCACAAAGATTTAGGTGTGCACTCTGAAGTGATTTCAGACGGAGTGATGGAATTGATCACTAAAGGCGTGATCAACAACAGAAAGAAAACCTTTCACCCAGGTAAAACCGTTACTAGTTTTTGTATGGGCAGCAAAGCCTTGTACGACTTTGTTGATGGCAACCCTCATGTCGAGTTTTACCCCAGCGAATATGTTAATTCGCCAACCAATATTGCTCGTAACGACGCCATGATTGCGATTAACAGCGCCATAGAAGTCGACTTAACAGGCCAGGTGGTGTCGGATTCGATTGGTCACAAATTTTACAGCGGCATTGGTGGTCAGGTTGATTTCAGCCGCGGAGCCTCAATGAGTAAAGGTGGCAAACCTATTATTGCGCTGCCTTCTACGGCTAAAAACGGCACAGTCTCACGCATAGTCGCCACTATCACCGAAGGTGGCGGCGTGGTTACCTCTCGTGGCCATGTGCATTATGTAGTGACTGAATTTGGCGTCGCCTCACTGCGAGGTAAAAGTATCCGCGAACGCGCGCTGGAACTAATTCGTGTTGCTCATCCTAAGTTTCGTAAACAGCTGCTGGATGAGGTGCGAACCCGTTACTGGGTACCGCATTATCAAAAAGACTACCCTAAAGATGTGGTCGAGCTTGGCAAAGTAGGCGTAAAAACCTTAACCATAGCCGGGGAGCAGTTTGATTTGCGAGCCTTAAACCCTGCTGACGAACGCCGTTTGCAGGAGTTTTTTTACTCCCATACTAAAGAAACCTTGCTGTTGCGGTACAACCACCATCCCAAACAAATGAGCCGGGAGAAGTCCTGTACTTTAGTCAGTGTCGATCAGTCCCGCGATTTGGCGCTTTGTATTGTCAAACAACAAGGCTCAGTGCTGGAAATTCAGGCTGTAGGCCGTTATTACCTGAATGAAACCGACAACAGTGCTGAAGTGGCTTTTGTAACCCGGGAAAAACAACACGGCAAAGGCATGGCTAAACGTCTGCTGGAAGAAATGATCAAAATTGCCAGAATGCGCGAACTCAACCGCATGCTGGCTTATGTAAGAGCCGACAACAAACCGATGCAAAAGGTGTTTGAAAAAGCCGGTTTTAAGCGTATCGCCAGTGGCGACCCGGATGAAGTTTATTTAGAGCTGCTATTAAAAGTGGCTGAACCAGAGAAGTAGCCAATGAGTTTAGTCATCTTCAGCCATGGCCGTTGTTTGTCCTACGACTTAGGCCACGATCATCCGGAAGCCGCATCCCGTATTCACGCCGTACAAGATCAGCTGTTAAGTTCCGGTCTGGAATTTGTGGTGCAACAACGCGACGCCAGTCCAGCCACTCGTGATCAGTTATGTTTAGCCCATTGCCCTGCTTATGTTGATCATGTTTTTGATGCAGTACCGGATACTGGCCATATCTGGCTGGATGATGATACACGGGCCAATGCAAAATCACTCAACGCTGCTTTGTATTCAGCAGGTTCTGGCATTAATGCAGTAGATGCGGTGATGCAACAGCAAGACACTCAGGCCTTTTGTTTAATACGACCGCCTGGTCATCACGCGGAATACAAAGCCGCCAAAGGCTTTTGTATGTTTAATAATATCGCCATAGCCGCTGCTTATGCCATGCAGCAGTATCAGTTGCAGCGAGTGCTGATTGTCGATTTTGATGTGCACCATGGCAATGGGACTGAAGATATTTTTCAGCAGGAGCCCAGAGTCAAATTTTTTTCCTCTTTTCAGCACCCGTTTTACCCCTACACTGACCCTGTCAGTCATTCACCCTCTGTTATCAAAATGCCTTTGGCCGCTGGCACTACTGGCATTTTGTATCAACAGCGTTTTACGCAAGAGTGGCTGCCTTTGATGCACGAATTTCAGCCAGAGTTGGTGTTGGTATCCGCTGGTTTTGATGCGCATATGGAAGATGATATGGGCCAGATGAAACTAACAGAACTGGATTATTTATGGTTAGGCCAGCAGTTGAAACAGATTGCAGACCAGCATTGCAGTGGCCGCTTAGTCTCTATGCTCGAAGGTGGGTATGAACATAGCCCGCTGGCGCGTAGTGTTGTGGCCTACTTAAAGGGGCAGTTGTAACAATCTGCGGGCGTGGATAAACCTTTTCAGGTTTGGGTGTCGGGCCATGGCTTGTCCCGACCCATCCATCTGCACCAGGGTATCATGAGACTATTTCCAGTTTCCCTAAGTAATTGGAGTTGCAGCTTTAAGTACGCCGGGATAAATCCTTATACAATCTTTATAACCTGCCCTGAGCCAAAGCATTAAAATTCAATGGTTGTTTCAAGCCGGATAAAATTTTATGGCCGCCACTTTGGTGCTGGGTTCTGCAGTAAAAAGCTCAAGTCGTTACCTGATGTACAGAGTTTTAGGGCATTTGTTGCTGATGTTATCTGCGGTCAAGCTGGTCGCTATGGCGGTATCCATTATTTATAACGAAAGCAGCTTTTGGGTGTTTTTGGGCTCTGCTGTTTTTACCGCATCTCTGGGTTATACATTGGTGTATAAAGGCCGAGATGCCAAAGATATTAAACACCGGCAATTGTTTTTACTGACGACCTTAAGCTGGCTGGCGCTTTGCGTGTTTTCGGCCATTCCGTTATGGCTTATCGTACCCAACTGTACTTTAACAGACGCAGTGTTTGAAACCGTCTCCGCTGTCACCACCACAGGCTCCACCGTATTTGCCGGGTTAGATAACATGCCCAAAGGTGTTTTATTCTGGCGCGCTGTACTGAACTGGATGGGAGGTATAGGTATTATTGTGATGGCGATTGCCATTTTACCTGCGCTGAAAATTGGCGGCATGCGGTTATTTAAAACCGAAAACTCGGATACTTCAGATAAAATTTTACCGCGTAGCTCTACCCTGTCCGCCGCTATTGGCTTTGTCTATCTGGTTCTGACCGCTTGCACTATGACCACCTATTATCTGGCTGGAATGACTGGCTTTGACGCTATTACTCATGCCATGACAACTGTAGCTACAGGTGGTTTTGCCAACTACGATTCCTCTTTTGGCATTTACAAAGATTCGCCGCAAATTTTCTGGTTTAGCAGTTTCTTTATGATGCTGGCTGCTATGCCTTTTGTGCTTTTTGTAAGTTTAGCCAAAGGCGATAAAACCTCTTTGTGGCGCGATCCTCAGGTACGGGCCTTTGTTGCCATAGTGTTGTTTTGCAGTGTGCTGCTGACTGTCTATCAGGTGGTGCATAACGACAGAGCCGTATTTGATGCCCTCACCCATAGCCTGTTTAATGTAGTCTCCATTATCACCACCTGCGGTTATGCCTCAGAGGACTACACGGTCTGGGGCAATATGGCCATTATGCTGTTTTTTTACTTAACTTTTGCTGGCGCTTGTTCGGGTTCTACGTCCGGTGGTTTGAAAATATTCCGTATTCAATTAGCTGCTATGTTACTGATTAAACAATTAAAATTGCTGGTGCACCCCAAAGCTGTCTGGAGTCAGAGTTATGGCGGCAAAAAAGTGGATGACCAGTTGTTAGGTAACGTTTTAGCCTTTTGTTTTATCTATTTTGCTACCATAGCCTTTATCGCTATGGCGTTATCCTTTTGTGAGCTGGACTTAGTTACCGCAGTGACGGGAGCTGCAACGGCTGTGGCCAACGTCGGCCCTGGCCTTGGCAGCATTATTGGCCCTGCTGGAAATTTTTCGACTTTGCCGGATGCGGCCAAGTGGTGGTTGTGTTTAGGCATGTTAATGGGACGACTGGAAATTTTGACCTTACTCATTTTGTTTACTCCTTCCTATTGGCGGTACTAAGATGGCCAAATTATGGACACTGCGTTACGTGCAAGAGCTGGCCGGAACTTTTCTACTTCCACTCGTCATCATACTGCTGTGTTTACCGCTGCGTGACTGGATAAGCCCAACAGATGTCGCCATGCTGCAATTGTTGTGGGTAGCCTGGCAGGCGCAACAATACGGCTGGCGCTGGGCCAGTTTAACCACCTTAGTGTCAGTGCTTGTGCTGAACTGGTGTTTTGTGCCGCCTTATTACACTTTTGATGTACACGATGCCAGTTTCTTGATCAGTTTTGTGGTGATGGTGTTGCTGGGTTTGCTGATAAGTCTGCTGTCTGACCGCTCAAAACAACAAGTCAAACGCTTGCGTTATGCCATGTCTCAAACCCGTGGCATGTATATGCTGGCCAAAGGTTTAGGCCAAAGGCAGGACTGGCAAAAACAATGCGCTTACACAGCCAAATTATTAAGTCGTCGTTTAGGGGCCTCAGTGCAACTTATTGCGGGGCCACAGCCGCAAGTAACCACTGAGCAAGCGTTGCTTGCGGTGGGTTCTCCGGCTGTAGCCTGGATTGTAGTGCCAGAGTGTTTTTTATCCAGCCACCCAACTTTATTGCATACAGCACAGTCGTTATTGGCGCAAAGTTATGCCAGGCTGGAACTGAGTGAAAAAGCGCAGCAGGACAGAGTCAAAGCTCAGCTGGAACAACAAAAAGCTATGTTGTTACGCTCGTTATCCCACGATTTACGCACCCCTTTGGCCACCATTATGGGCGCGTCCAGTATGCTGGCCGATCCACAGTTGCAACTGAGTACAGAACAACGTCAGCAGCAAGCGCATAATATTTACCAGCAAAGCCAGATTTTAAATCAGCATTTTGAAAAAGTACTGGAGCTGAGCAAAGCCCAACTGAGCACTTATCGTATTCAGCACTGCGATTTCAGTTCCGACGATTTAGTGGCTGGTGCTTTGGCCAGGCGTGGCGACCAAGCAGCAGAACTCAGCACTTATTTAATGTGTAACGCAGCAACACCTTTAAAAGGTGATTTAGAGCTACTGGAAATAGCCTTAGCCAATATGCTGGAAAATGCCTTGCGTTACGGTGCTGCACCTTTCGAGTTAACTATCGGACAAACCGCCTCGCACTGTTTTGTCCGGTTAAGTAACGGCCTCAAGTCTGTTGCCCCCGCAGCCCGTGATAAAGGCCATGGTTTAGGGCTTAATATTTGTCAGGCAGTGGCTGCTTTGCATCAAGGCAAGTTTGAATTACACACTGACTCAACATCAGAAAAAGTAACGGCAGTGTTGGAGTGGCCACTATGCTAAATACCACAACCAATACCTTACGTTTATTGGTGCTTGAAGACGACCCAGGCTTACAAAGCTTTTTACAGACGCTGCTGCAAAGTCAGGGTTATCAATGCCAGCTTCATGCCGAAGGCCAACATGGCTTCGCGCTGTTAAAAGAACATAGTTTTGATTTAATTCTGCTGGATTTAGGCTTAGCCGATATGGATGGCATTGAGTGGTTACAACAACTGCGCAGCTGGTCCGAAGTGCCGGTAATAGTCATCTCTGCCCGGGGTAAAGAACAGGACAAAGTGCGGGCGTTAGACTCTGGCGCGAATGACTATGTCACCAAACCTTTTAGTTCAGCTGAATTGCTAGCCCGGGTTCGGGCCGCATTACGACAACAACAAAAAACCGCTAAGCCTTTAGCTTTTGCCGATATTAAGCTGGATCCGGTGCAACGTGTCGTCACCAAAGCGGGTGAACAAGTGCACCTGACCAAAACCGAATACGATATTTTATTGTTGCTGGTGCGCCACTTAGGTTCAGCTTTGACACATAATCAGATTTTGCAGCAGGTTTGGGGCGAGCATTACCAAGACAGGCCCGAATACATTCGCGTACATATGGCGCAGCTAAGGCAAAAACTGGAAGACAATCCGTCGGCGCCACGGCATCTGAAAACTGAAGCCGGGGTTGGTTACCGGCTTTGCGAGTAGTCAGCTCCTGAGCCCTCTTCGCAGGGCTACGTGGCTTTAGTGTGATCGGAATGTTGTTGTTTGTATTGATCAAGCAAAGCCTTAGCATCCATCACATCCAAACCTGTCTCCTGACGTATCAGCCAAATCCCTTCTCTTTCTTTCACCTGAAGCAATTGTTGACGCAACTTTTCCGGTAACTGCTCTAGCCAGTCAAACTTCAGTCCTTGCTGGTTAAGTAATAAATCAAGTTTGGCCTGCAGCATAAACAATTGCTTTTTATGCTCAAAATGTAACGCCAACACATAAAGGCAAAGCGCCACCAACATGATAAACATCAGTTCTATACTGTCTTCCATCATCAGCTCCTTGCAGGTTTAACAAAAGCTGATCTCAGTATAGAAAAAAGCCCGAAAGATGCTACACATCATTAACAGTAAAATAACTTTTACCGCATTTCACTTTTTTACTATCAGCTTCTGGTTAAGCATGATGAAACAACAGCATCAACAACCTGTTGGATTCAGGTGTGGTCACTGGCGCTACTGCCAGGCCCTAAGAGCTGTGCCGCGCACCATGAATACGCTGGGCAGCTCACCTTTACTATAATGTACCTTTTGTATACTTCCCTTGCACAAGCCCACAGCTGGATTCGAGCCCTGCCGCTTCATCAGCCGATCGTTTATAGTAAAAAAAGACAGTTTGTGCGGTGTTTGAATGATCACATTTCGCCTGAAAAGGCACAGGACAGCTGGATAAATAACTAATCTTGGCCGCTGGCCCACCCATAGAAACCACAGCTTGCGACAAGCCCTCACATTGAGCTTTAAAATCAGCAGTCGCCATACCTGCATTTTGTATGCAGTCTTTAATATCCAGCTTTACCCCCATAAAATCCGCATTGGTTTCAAGCAAGCAGGCTTCATTAGCTAAGGCATAATTGCCCGATAATAAGAGCGCAAAGATTGAGCTTATCAATAGACTTTTTGGCATAGTAAACCTCATCAATAGGATATGTTGACTAGTGTTCTTTGCACATACAGCTTTGCATAAGAGTGCGAACTGACTTTGAACGCCTGTAGCGTCAGTCCTTGTCTTGCGCCTAAAATACCAGGCTGATTCAGCTTCTATGAGTTTGAGGAAAAAGACCAGAAAATTTAGCGGAAAATAGCTCGAATAATGGGACGCGGGGCAAGACTTAACCCCGTTGGTTCTTCTGAAATATCGGGGCAAGGGGCAAGACTTGACCCCATTGGCAAACACCCTCGAATTGCCCTTCATAGAACGGAAGAATCTTCTCGTCATAGGGACATGAAGCAAATTTTTCTGGTGTCGGTAGTATTCTATCCGTCATAGCTCGATCTATTTAAGAAATATAACGCTTGAGGTAAGAGGCAGCCGAGTGAAACGAGGGCATCACAAGCGCAGCTTGTGACTGTCCTTTTGACCGAATTGTTAGCCCGAACTGTCAAGGAATCCTTGACGATTGGAGAACAAGTGAAACTGCAACAGAACGACCTAGAGCACATAAAAGACTTGCTACAACGCGGGGAAATCACCGCAGACCGTGCGAACGTAATGATGGTGCTTGCCCAGCGCGTGAAGCTTGTAACAAGCTCGATACCGGCAAACGTGCGAAAAGCATTGAACGAAGCGGTAAAGGCTGGGGAGCTGGCCCGTGTGAAAAAAGATGGACACAAGCCGGAAGCGTATTTTCATCCGACCTTTGAATATCTTGTAGCGGGTGAGCGAAACGCATATGAGCGGGCAATTCTATCGGCTTCGCGGGGCGTCATGGCAACCATGTCGGATGTAATGGCTAACAATTTAATAGAAGGCTTTCTGCCCGCAAGTCGAACATTTTTCTGCCTTCTTTCATGATTTTGACTCATACCAAACTAACGCTGATCTACCTCTATTTCAACAACATTTTCTGAAATCAGTAAATTTATGGCCGACAAAATCTATACAGCCTGTACGCTAGTTGTTCATATTTTAACTCAAAACAAACCACTGTATTTTTTGACAGTGGTGCAACTGAAATCTCAAACCATAAAAAAACCCGACCAAAGTCGGGTTCCTTACATCAAACTAAACCACACAAAAGCATTACTTCTGCACTGTCTTCGCTTCTTCCACAGCAGCTAAACACAGCTCTGTGATTTTATGCCATTCTTTGTTTTTAATGGCGTCGTCCGGCACTATCCAGCTGCCGCCTACGCAACGTACATTAGGTAAAGCCAGGTATTCTTTGAAGTTTTTCTCGTTAATGCCGCCTGTTGGGCAGAAACGTATATCAGAGAATGGGCCGTGAATAGATTTTAAAGTTTTTACACCACCGGCCGCTTCTGCCGGGAAAAACTTAAAGTGGGTGTAACCTACTGCTGTGCCTTCCATCAGTTCGGAAATACTGGCGATACCAGGGATCAGCGGAATAGCGCTGTCTTTCCCTGCTTGCAGCAGTTCACGGGTAGAACCAGGGCTGATGGCAAAACGTGCACCTGCTGCTATCACTTCTTCCAGCTGTTTGGCTGTTGTGACAGTACCAGCACCTACTATGGCGTCAGGCACTTCAGTGGCCAATAAACGAATCGCATCCAGAGCCACAGGAGTACGTAAAGTCACTTCTAACACTTTAATGCCGCCTGCCACTAAGGCTTTCGCCATAGGAACAGCGTCAGCCAAATCTTTGATCACAATGACGGGCACCACAGGGCCTTGTGCGAACAAAACGTCAGGTTGTAGTTGCCAATTTTCGAATGCCATAGTGTTAACTCGCCATATGTTGTTTTAAGTAGACTGCACAGCCGGTTAAACCTGGTTGCTCTGCAGTGACGACAAAAGTTGCAATACGGCGGTTGAAGTCTTTAAACCGGCCTTTTGCTTCAAATCGGGTTCTGAATTCGCTTTGATTAATCAGCGACAGTAATTTCGGCGTAATACCACCAGCGACAAAAACGCCGCCAAAAGTGCTTAAAGTCAGGGCTAAATCCCCTGCCAAACCACCTAAACTGGCAAAAAACTGCTCGATAACGGCTTTGCATAACACGCAGCTGCCATCTAAAGCTTTACCAGCGATTTGGGCGGCGTTTAAAGGCTCAACCGCTTTGTTGTTAAAGGCAGCAATAGCCAGATACAAATCTTCTAAGCCTGGGCCTGATAACAAACGCTCGGGGCTTACATGACCGTATTTATTCGCTAAAAACTTTTGAATAAACCATTCCTGTTCGGTTTGAGCGGTAAAGTCGACATGACCGCCCTCGCCTGGCAATGGTAAATAGCCTAAAGCGGTAGGAATTAAATGCGCTACACCTAAACCTGTGCCTGCACCTAACACTGCCATAGGTTTAAATTGATCGGCATGGCCTTCACCAATTTGTACCAGCTCGGTTTGTTTTAGCGCAGGTAAGCTCATGGCCACAGCGGTAAAATCGTTTAACACGATAAACTCGGCTAAATCCAAATCGGCTTTCATTTGACTTACAGAAAACTGCCAGCGGAAGTTGGTCATTTTGACAAAATCACCTGTGACAGGACAGGCAATGGCCAAAGCCACATGGCGAATGGCTGTTAAACCTTGCTCGTTACGGTAAAACTGCAAAGCATCAGCCAAGGTATCAAAGTCTGCGCATGGATACACCGCCACTTTGTCTAAATGCAGGCTATCTAAATCAACACGGCTAAAACGTGCGTTAGTGCCGCCAATATCAGCAACAATAGCGAACTGGATATCAGCCATGGTATTGATCCTCTGTGTTAAACAGACTACAGGCACCTTGTTCTGCACCGGTGATCACCATACGCATACCGCCAAACATCTCACGGCCCATGCCCCAGTGACTGTCGCTCATATCACGGGTTGCAGCTTGGCGTTTAGCCAGCTCTTCATCTGACACTAATAATTTTAATACACCGTTAATACCATCCACCAGCATCATATCGCCGGTCTGGATTTTAGCGATCACACCGCCGTCAACCGCTTCTGGTGTGACGTGGATAGCGGCTGGTACCTTACCTGAAGCACCGGACATACGACCGTCTGTCACTAAAGCGACATGAAAACCGCGGTCTTGCAATACACCCAAAGGCGGAGTCAGTTTATGCAGCTCTGGCATACCACAGGCACGTGGGCCCTGGAAACGCACAACGACTACACAATCTTTATTCAATTCACCAGCTTTAAAAGCGGCATCTAATTCGTGCTGGCTGGAAAACACCACAGCAGGTGCTTGCACTATTTCAGTACCTTCACGAAGTGCTGAGGTTTTAATCACACCACGGCCCACGTTGCCGGATAACACCTGCAAACCACCGTGATCTTTAAAGGGTTTAGCCGCATCAGCTAACACTGTTAGATCAGACGACTCTGTCGGACCATCTACCCATACTAATTTGCCATCCTGCAATACAGGAGTTTGGGTGTAACGACGCAAACCAGGGCCTGCCACTGTATTCACATCTTCATGCAACAAGCCATTGTCTAATAAAGTACGAATTAAATACGCCATACCACCAGCCTGCTGGAAGTGGTTAATGTCGGCCTGACCGTTCGGGTAAATTCTGGTGATCAGTGGAGTCGCATGCGACAAATCAGCAAAGTCATCCCAGTTCACGATAAAACCAGCTGAGCGTGCCACAGCTATCAAGTGCATGGTGTGGTTGGTAGAGCCACCAGTGGCCAGTAAACCCACAATACCGTTGACAACGGCTTTGACATCCACGATTTTGGAGATAGGTAAATAATCAGTGCCCAAGTCTGTTAAACGGGTTACCTGACGGGCAGCCGCTTTAGTCAGTTCATCACGTAATGCAGTACCCGGATTAACAAAAGACGATCCAGGTAAATGTAAACCCATCACTTCAACCACAAGCTGGTTCGAGTTGGCAGTACCGTAGAAAGTACAAGTACCAGCGCTGTGGTAAGAGGCAGACTCAGAATCTAATAACTCGTCGTGCCCTACTTTGCCCTCAGCATACAACTGTCGTACCCGGGCTTTTTCTTTGTTTGGAATACCTGATGGCATAGGCCCTGCTGGCACAAACACAAAAGGCAGATGGCCAAAACTTAAAGCAGCCATCAATAATCCCGGCACTATCTTGTCACAAATACCCAGCATCATGGCACCGTCGAACATATTGTGCGACAGACCAACAGCGGCAGACATGGCAATAATGTCACGGCTTAACAAACTCAGCTCCATGCCTGGCTGACCTTGAGTCACACCATCACACATAGCCGGCACACCACCAGCAAACTGCGCGACACTGCCCACTTCAGCAACAGCGGCTTTAATAATGGCCGGATAGGCTTCATACGGCTGATGCGCAGACAACATATCGTTGTACGAGGAAATAATGCCGATATTTGCTTTGGTTAAGCTACGTAAATCAGATTTTTCCTGAGCTGAACAAGCTGCAAAACCATGAGCCAGATTGCCACAGGCCAAAGCACCGCGGTGCGGCCCCTTGGCACGGGCCTGTTCCATCCGCTGCAGATAAAGCGCACGGCTTTTCTCACTGCGTGCCGCTATTCTGTCTGTGACCTGTTGTATAACCGGATTCATGTTAACCTCGTCTT
>Ga0247725_1000373_pt1 | contig 36391 bp, 27 predicted proteins | sample OKSTACKMCFT3sol_FD_183021 | JGI IMG/M metagenome (GOLD analysis project Ga0247725, IMG submission 183021) | Subsurface sediment microbial communities from gas well in Oklahoma, United States - OK STACK MC-FT3-sol | ecosystem: Environmental > Terrestrial > Deep subsurface > Rock core/Sediment...
CGAGACGGGCGCGTGGCATCCGCTGAACACGCTAGGGATCAAGCTGCAGGACGGTGGCCAGGCGCGGCGCGCCGGCGGCGAGGAGCAGCTGCAGCGGGCGGAAACGTTTGGTGATCGCTTTCGCGCACGCGCCTCGCAGGCCGCCGGCAACGTGCAGGAAGCCGTCGGGCGCAGCCTGGCTAGCTATGAAGTGGTCGGCCGCCCGGAGGCCAAGGCTGCGCGGGCCGAACACCGGGAGCAGAACGTACAGGAGCGAGCACGTCTACGCTCGTACCTGACCAAGACGGCCCAGATCGAAAATCTGCTGGCCACCGGTAATGCCGAGGGCAAGCCCTTCCTGCTGGTCATGGACGAATCGTCGATGACTGGCGCCAAGGACTCCGCTCGCATATCCGAGATCGCGCGCGACATGGGCGCGAGGGTGGTCTTGCAGGGCGATACCAAGCAACACGGGTCCGTCTCAGCCGGCCGGGCGTTCCTGCAAACCCAGGAAGGCGGGATCAATCTTTCAAAGATCGAAGAAACGAGGCGGTTCGACAACGCGACCGCGCAGCAGAAGAAAGCGATCGCCGAGATGAAGCAAGGCCGCTTCGCGCCCGCCCTGCAAGCGCTCGACACGACGCTTACGAATGATCTGTACGCTACCACCGCGGAACGCTTCATCGAAAACCGCAAACAATTACTCAGCGAGGGCATCACGGACCCGAAGATCGGCGTGGTGGCCATTACCAACGAGGACCGCAAGGAAGCGAACAAGGCTATCCGCGCGGCGCTGCGCGAAGAAGGTGTCATCAGCGGCCCAGACCACAAGAAGCAGCACCTGGACGATCCTAAGCTCACTGGACAGCAATACCAGTTCGTCCCGTCGCTCGCCCAGGAAAAGGTCGACCGGCTGACCGCCTTGAAGGACTACAAGAGCCTCGGGATTGCGCGCGAGGAGATGCTGACGGTAGTTGAGTACGATCTCAACCGCAACCGCCTGGTCCTGCAGCGCGAGAACGGCAAGCTGGTGGAAATCGATCCGTCGAAGCACACCAGGTTTAGCTTTGGCAGGATGGAAGAACGTGTGTACGCGGTGGGGGACACGATCGAGGCGCGAGCGAATATCGGCCGCCTGAAGGATCCGGACCGCATCGCCAACGGCACCCGGGGCGTGATTGAGCAGATCGACGGGAACGGCGCGCGGGTGCGCTGGCAGGATGGCCGCGAGTCTTCGATGACCGACCGCCAGCTGCGCTACGTCGACCATGCGTATGCGCATACCTCGCACAAGGAGCAAGGGGTCACCAACCACCGCGAAATCTTCCTCGTCAGCCCAAAGGGTGCTTTCTGGCTAAACCGGGAGGCCAGCTATGTGGCCGCCTCGAGGGCCAAGCAAAATACGGAGATTGTCACGACCGAAGAGGGGCGGGAGGAAATGCTCAAGAATGCCGGCAAGGAGCCGGAGAAGACAACCGCGATCGACATCGGCCGCAACGTATCGCTCGATCGCGTGCAGGTACGCGAGCAGACCCAGGGGCCGGTGCGCGAGCGACAGCAAGAACGTTCCGGCCCAGAGCTGAGCCTGTAACGGATCGGATCTCGGCGCGTCGGGATCCTGTTTCAATGCAGTGCATACGACGCGGATTTGCAACTAACAGACATTTGCCATACTCCACGCCAACAACAGTCACCAAGCGACGAGGCGGGCGCCGCGGCCTGCAGCGGATCCGAGCCGATTGGCACATCAGCCGCACGGGCCATACCGGTTCCGACTGGACGGGATCAGGGTGCTGACGGACCATCCCCGTGTTTTGAGCGCGCCTTCGCAGGTGGCATATCGTCTCCACCAAGGCCTTGGACGGGTCGGGGCACTCGCAGGCGCAACCGATCGTTTTCCGCGCGCAGAGCATCGTTTTCGCGGGCCAGCGCGGCGTTGCGGTTGTTGGCCTCCTTCAGGCAGCCCTGGGCTTTCTCGACGTCTCCAACGCGGTTCAGCATGCGTACCAGGAGCGTCCATTCCGCATTTAGCGCCGGCTCGTGGCGCCAGTTGTCCTCCTCGCGGTATTTGAGCAGAACGTGGCCGCACACAACGTTCAGTGAGGAGCGATCACCAACCTCGATTAGGCCCCAGCGCGCCGGCAGCTCTTCAGGGGAGATAAGGCCGGCGGGTGCCATGAAGTATCGATAGGTGCCCATGCCCAAAGAAGGATCAATGCGGTGGGGCTTCTTGCGATCAGCGAGAAAATCGGCCCGGCTTACCTTGACCTCGACCACCACCGAGGCTTCTTTGAAGACTGCAGCGCGGAAACCGATGGCGTCCGGTGTTTCCCCTTTCCAATCAGCACGGCATTCCGAAAATGCGACCTGGCATCCTGGACCAGATCGACTAGCCGGCCTTTGCAACCACTTTACGGCCAGGTCGCATAGTTGACGATGCGTGAGGGGCATGTGGATTTTCCTTTTAAGGGAGAGCGGCCGATACTTCCGCGCGGCGAGATGCGAGGTGATCGCGTTCCGCCGCGACCTGTCCACGTAGGTGTGGGTTCCACCGTCTGTAGAAACCTGTACGAGACGAGCGGACGTACCGTAAGCGGTATTAGTACGTCCAGCCATTTTTGTGACGGATCACGGATATGAAGCGTAATGGCAGTGTAAAGTCGAGCTCAGGCGAGGGCGCCCCCGACGGTCGCGCCGGCACGTGAAGCCTGCAGCGCAGAGTCGCGAGCGCGATTGACGGCCTCGCGCAAGGTTGCCACTTGCTTCGACGAGGCAATTCCGACGACGACCTGCAGGTGAGGCAACGGGATATGCATATCGCCGAATACAACCACGCGAGACGCCCTCGAAATCAGGCGGTTGGCGACGATCGACGCGGCCAACATGTCGCCGCCGAGTCCGACAACGCATTCTCCGGTCGGGAGTGTTACGCACAGGTCAAGCGGACGGATCGATTGGCGAACAGCACTTTCCAGACCTTCCATTGCATGACCAACAGCGACATGACCGTGGCAAAGCTGCATCGCCTCACGGTTGATCAGCCTGACGAGCACGACGCATTCAACGTGCGCAGGGACATCGTCGTCGAGCGAAGGACAGCCTGCGCCGGCACGCTCCAGGCCAACCCACCGGCCCGGATGGCATCCGAGCAGTACCCTGGCGAGGACATGCGAGAAATGTGCGGACAGCTCGACCAGTTGGTCGAGGCGGTTACGGTCTATGAGGAGTAGCACCGCGTCGGTGTCGGCGCGTACGCTGGCGGCGCTCGCCATACCCAGCAATACCTCGGAGACACCGACGAGCGCGCCCCGTTCGAAGGACGCCGTGGTTTCGCCGTTGCTTACCACCAGGGTGCCTTGGATTGGAATGATCAGGAGTGGCTCCCCAGATCGCGACGGTTCTAGCGTTTCGCCGGCGCTGAGCGAGACGACAGGCGCCTCGCTCAGCGCCTGCGCTGACGGGTCGATGTCGTCAAATAGACCAAGGCCGCCAATGGAATAAGGGGACCACTGCAGAAGGCTGGCGTGCCTCATTCAAGCCTCGCTTTCCATTGCGGGAAGCGGGGTCTGCTTCCGATACGGTTTTGGCGGCGCCGCCGGCGGGAAGGCGGGCATCTCGCCGGAATCGAGTTCCCACTTCACCGACGGCAGCTTGCTGCCCTCGATCAGCTTGTCCATCTCCTCGCGGTAGGTGTCACTGGCGCCAGGCGGCACGATATACACGGCGGTCGGCTGGGGTTCGGTGTCCGACAGGACGGCCGCGGCCAGAGGACTGGTCGACGCCAGGTTGTACCGGAGGCCCTTCACGTAACGCCGCTTCTTATCGCCCAGCATGCCGAGCAACATCAGTTCGAACTGGTTTTCGAACGGCACCCAGCCTGGCGACACGACCATCAGGGCGATCTCCTCGAACGACGGTACGCCTGTATGGCCGACTCCGACGGTGGCGATCGCCATGAGGTGAACGCCATTATCGCCGTTTGAGCTCCACAGCTCGATCTCGGTCGCAAAGCGTTTCTGCAGGCGCTTATGGATATCCTCGTTCATCATGAAGTCGCAATCCGGCACATGCTTGAAGCGGATCTTGAATCCATATCGTGCCGTGCCGATTTCGGCCACCTCGCCGATCACGATCATCAGCTGCCGTGTTTCCTTTAGAGGTGCTGCAGCCTTCGCCATGCGGGCCATGCGCCGTTGCGCGATCTCGGCCTTCTTGTCCTTGTCGAACGGTTCGGGAATGTAAAGCCGCTCGACCAACGCGCTGCCCTTTGTCATCTTGTTCTCGGCCGCCAGCAGCAGGTACTTGCGGATGACGGGCCAATGCCGCTTGCCTTCCATCGCCGGCGACCAGCGATTGAAGCCGGCCTGCTCCCAAAGGTAATGCAATGTGCCCCGCAAGGTCAGCTTGTTGCCATCGGTCTTGACGCTGTCCTTTTCGGACGTGCCGGGGGAGGGCGCGGCTTTTCCAGCTACCTTGGTCAGGGAGAAGCCCAGCTTCAGCGTGGTCAGGCCCTCGTCCGCGTTTTCGTCGATCGCATTACCCATCAGCTGGCCAAGCCCCGACAACTCGGCCGGCGGCTCGTAGGAATCGCAATGTGGCGCGTGGTCAGGGCCTGTGTTCGGCATGCGTTTGACGGCGAATTTACCCGTGACCCTGGCGATATACATCTCGACACCGCCAGGCCGGCAGTCGCAGAAGGGACGAACCTTGGTCCCGTAGACCGATGCCAGTGCAGCGGTAAGGGCCGGATCGGACATTTCGAACAGCTGGTCGTGGATGCGCAGCATGTCTGCTCCTCAGTTGATGATTGCGATGCCGATGAAGATGAAGAGGATGATGAAGGCCGCCCAGTTCAGGGCACGCGCGCCGCGTTGCGTCAGGCGCTGAAATTTTCGGGAATCGTCGTCCACGGTTATTCTCACTTTCGCGCGCGAAAGTTACTGTTGGGCGCAGGCCGTCGCCGCCTGGCATTCGGCCCAGATCGCCAGCCGCTGCTGGTAACTCTTGGCGCGCGTCGTTTCCACTTCCTCGACCGTGGTCCCGACGCCGCCGGCCGCCGCGATGGCTTGTGCCAGGGCGCCCTGTTCGCTGGCCGGCGTTTTCGGCTTGCGATAGGCGATCACGATCTCGCCGACATGCCCCGCGTTGTCCGTCACGCGCCGAATCTCGATTTCTGAATACCCGGCGTAGTCGAACTCGGGCAGGGGTAGCGGAAGCAAGGCGCTACTTGCCCCGCCCGTCAGTTTTGCGATGTCCGAATACAGCGTGCTGTACTGGGAGAGGTTAACCGCGTCGACGCCGAACTTGTCCACGCCGAATTTCGCGACCGCAGCTGTTGCAAGCACGTTCACGGCCTTTTTGGCGGTGACGCGCGACGCGAGGGTGGCCGGATCGCCGTCCTTGATTACGGACGCGCGAAAGTACTGGTTTTGCGCTCGGACGAAGTCGGCCATTTGGCCCGGTTCAAGCTTGACCGGGCCGCTGACGAAATAGACGTGGGAACCCTTGTTGCCAAAGCCGCTGCCGGCCATGATCTTGAATACCTCGTCCGACAGCGGCGTCGAACGCTTCTCGCGGAATAGTCCTCCCGAGCTCGGAACGACCTTCGTGCCGGCGGCATCGATGTATTGGAAGCCGAAATTCTTGGATCGCAGACCATCCAGGGAATATTCCGCAGTGGTCTTGTTGGGGTCCCAGTTGTCGATGGGCCGGACCACGATGACATGGGTGTCGCCGACATCGAAATGGGCGGGAGCGGCGAGGGCGGCGACCGGTAGGACACCGGCGACCAGGAAGGCGAGAGCGCGCATAGTCAGCCTTTCAGGTTGAGTTTGGTACGGATCACTTCGCAAGCTGCCGCCTGCTTTGCGAACGCGGCAACCTTTGACGTTTCAGACGCCAGACTACTTGTGCAACTGTTAATGCTCGAGCTTGAACCGTCAAGCTTTTCTTTCAAGCCGGCCACTTCTCCTTGGAGCGATTTGACATTTCCCTGCGCTGTAGTCAGCTCGCCTCGCAGCTGCTCGAGCTGGGCCGAATAGGCGCTGCGCTGGTGGAAGTACGCGACAACGAGGGCGACGAGAATCGCTGCAGTGGCCGTGATTGCCAGGATGGTACGTCGACGGCGCGGCCGCTCGAGCGTGATGTTCGGGGAGGAATCGAAGATCTTCATCATGCACCTTTCGTTAGATTACGGGTTGGTCGGTGGAGCAACTGGAGCGGCGCCAGGCGGGTAAGCGAGGCCGTTGCCGGGGTTCTGCAACGCGCCCTGGTTCGTGTTCTGGATGACCGGGGTGTAGTTGCCCTTGATGTTCGTTGGCTGGTTGGCCTGGGCCTCCTCCAGTAACTTGCCAGTGAATTCGCTGAAATCGATCCGGGTGAAGTCCAGCTGGCTTACCTGTTCCGGCGTGAGGCCCGAGCAGTCTTCGATGTTCATGCCCATTTGCGACTTACCTTGCGTATTGATGATCTTGGCGAGGACGGAGTTGAACGAGCAATAATGCTGCCTGCGCTCGACACAGCTGAATAACACCTTCTTGCTGCACTCTTCCCGCACGAATACGGTCAGGTTCGCGCCTTTGTGCATCTGGAAGATGTTTTCTTCTTCGCTGCATTGTGCGAGCGACATCAGGTACTGCAGGGCCAATTGGGCAGCGAAGACGTAGGGGTTGAAGGTGACAAAGCCTTCGCCGGCAGAGAAGCCAAAAGTGCCGGAGAGATCCATCGTCCCCGGTAAGGCCGTCGCCATATCGAGAGTCCCGGTACCGTACGTGAACCCATATGCGCTTAACGTCATGCCTTGCGAAGCGAAGTTTGTTCCGATCGCCTGCCCAAAGCCTGTGCCGGCGTCCTGCAGCACGACGTTTTCCGCGTTCTGGACCGACAGCAGCAAGCCCGTCGAGAAATATTCGACGTTCTGGTACATTGCGTCGAAAACGTAGGGCGACGCCGTGTCGACAAGCTTTTCGCCTGCGTACTTCGCCACACTGAATGCCGCGTTCCCAGCCATTTTTTGCATGAAGCCACGATTGGAGGTCGCGCCCGGTGTACCAGTGCAGCAATTGCGCAGGCCGAAATATCCCTTCGTGCATGACTCGGCGACACCGTTGAAGACGGTCTTGTTCGGCTCGGCGTAGACCTGCGTCTCACGCGCGATTTCCATTGCCAGAGCTGCCTTCACGAACGTGTTGTTCTGGTTTGCCGGAGTAGTCATGGAACTTGTGTCGAAGAGATTGCCCGAGCACTGGACCTGCGCGCTTGTCTCGGCCGGGTGCGTCATGCACTTGTACGTGAAGTTCCAGGCCGTGCATTCCCCTGTTTCCGCCTTGTGATCGGTGCAGACGCTGCCGACGACCGAACAGGCCGGGTTGTTCTCGTAGGGGGTGCAAGAATTCGTTGGCGTCGGGTTGTCGCACGCGTACTGGTACGAGTATTTCCAGCATGCCTGCGGGATTGAGACTGCACCGGTGGGTGCCGGAGCTCCGGCCAGGCAAACTAGCTGGCCGTCCGTAAGGGTCTTGCATGGCGTCGAGTCAATGCAGGTCTGCGAACCGGGCACCAGGCTGCAGGCGCCCGCTGGATAAGACTCGGCCCATGCCGGCGCTTGGATAGCACAAGCCGCGGCGACAGCGGCAGCGATTTTCCGGATCATTTCGGGGCTCCCAGCGGTACGCCCGCGCTTTGTTCGTACGGCAGGCAGTTGTCGATCCAGTGCGTTTGCACGAGTACGTTCTTGCATTGGTTGCCTATCGGAGTCGTGCCACCCGGGCAGGAATAGCTGAGTGCCGCATTACTTGTCGTCGACGATTCGCACAAGGCGCCGTTCAGGGTCTGCCCAGTCGGGCAGTGGTAATTCGGAATGGCAGGCGTGCTATCACTCGACACGCAGTCGGTACCCGACAGCGTCCCGGACGAGCAGCTGTACACCGGCGTGGCAGGGCCATTTGCATCGATGATGCAGTTAGAACCGGAGAGGGTGCCTTGCGTGCACTGGTAATTGATGGTCGCGGTCGTGGTGGTGACGCAGCTGGTGCCCGACACGGTGCCGCCATTTGGGCAAGATGTCGTCCCCGTCGCCGGCCCCGTGCAGATATAGCCGATGATGGAACCCATGTAGTTGCAAGACGCACCAGGCACCGGCGAGCCTGACCCAAATTGACAGGTGTTGTTCCCGACCGATACCGACCCCGGCCAGCAGGTATAGGTGATCGTCCCACTGTAGGAACTGACACATTGGTCGCCGTTGAGCGTGCCCTGCGAGCACGAATACGTCGTATTGGCCGGTACCGAAGCATGGCCCGTACACGTGGTTCCAGATAGCGTGGCTCCGCTTGGGCATGTATAGGAAAGCGAGGCGGGGGAGGTGCTGCTGGTCATACACAGCGTGCCCGACAGCGTACCGGCTGGACACCAGTACGATACGGACGCTGGGCTAGTCGTCGTCCGTACACAGTATTGCCCTTGCAGCGTTCCCACCGCGCAGGAGTAGTTCGGCGTCGCCGGCGAATAGCTGGTGGTGATCGCGACGGCCAGTTCCTGCGTGCAGACGTGAGCGTCGGTGCTGACGGTCTTGTTGCATTGGTTTGTCTCGTACTGCGCCGGCTTGGTGATGATCGGCGTCGACACGCAGTTCTGCGGTGTGACCGCAGACGCATTGTTCTGTGCGCCCTGGGTCAGGTGGAAAACAGAATCGTTGGCAGTGATCGCATTCTGGTAACCGAAATTCGAGAGTCCGCCACCGTAGGTGTCCGTGCAGTTGACGCCCGGGTTTGTCGCCACGCCGGTAGCGCCGACGACCTGGAGCTGCGAGTTGTTGAGCGGGACGCAGTCCTTGTTCATGAACTTCACCGCCGCGCATTCCTGGTCGGCGATCGGATCGCCGGTGGGCACGTAGTTTTTGCAGTTGAGAATCTTGTTGTTGCCCAGGCCAGAGAGCGCACCCTGGGCGCCCGAAATGTTGTACAGCGGCGAGCTAGTGAGCGGGGACGAGAATGCGCCCAGGCCGGACGGCGTGCTCGTCGGTATCGCGCTCGATCCAGCTGACCAGGCTGCAGGGTTGACGCCGGACGGATTGACGATCTGACTCGCGGACTGAGGGGCAATCGATTCGGCGAACGCCTTACCGTCGGACAGGGTCGCCGCATTCTGTGCGGTCGCCATGGTATGTGCCGCGCACGCCATGTACAGCGCAGCGACGAAGCGCAGCATCTTCATTTGGTCACCCCGCCTTTTTTGGGCCGAAGGGCGAACTGCGCCTTGAACTGTTCCCCCGTCATGCTGCCGCCCTCGACCGCTTTGGCGATCGCTGCCTTGATCTCGGGAGTGTCTACCGGGAACGTTCCGTCACTGCACTGGGATTCTGCCGCCACCAGCGCGGTAGATCCCTTGCACGAGCGCAGCGGTGGCGTCCCGTCGTCGCACACATTCATCTGGCCGCCGAACTGCGGCCAATAGGTATTGCTGGAAGCCTGGAAGAGTGCGTAGCCGACCCGGCCGCATCGGGGTTGCGACGAGAAACGCGAGATGCGAACGAAAGCTACCGTGACATCGCCCTGACTTTTGGTTTGCTGCTGGATTTTCTGGGCGACCAGTTGCGCACCCCGGGATTCGGGCAGCGCGGTGCTGGCGCGGCCGTTGCGCAAGGCTTGTACCAGGGGGCTGTCGGGAGACATTTGCGCGTGCGCGGCTACGTGCAGCGTAACCGCCAACGATAGAGCGAGAGAGCGCTTCATTTGGCGTCCTTCATGACGGTTGCGTAGAGATCTGCGTCCGACTGCGCGAACGGCAGATACGGTACGCTCCAGGCATGGTGAAATCGGTCGTTGCGACGCAACTGGTCGAGCGCGCGCGTTTCCGCAAGCACGAACGACGTGATTCCCTGCACCACGTTGTCGGTGCTCTTGCGATCCGCCTCCGCGGTGCTGGTGTCGTAGCAGGTACGCGCAAGCGCCTTGATGTCGAGAGAGCCGGGAGCCGTCCGGAGGCGGTTGACAAGTCGGTACTTGCAGTAGAGTTGCGCCTTGTCCGGGCCGGCGCGTTGCGTGATCTCTTCGAGCCACCGATAACCGTCAGGCGCACCGGTCGCGATCGAATCGCGAAGCAGCTTGATGCGACGGTCCAATGGCAGCTGGTTGTTGTATGCCGCGTTCGGGATGTTCGCGAGCGCCGAATAGCAAGTCTTTCCTACCCTTGCGGCTGCATCGCGATCACCGTTCCGATAGTCGATGAAAGTGGCAAGACCACACACCCGGCTGGACGATTCGCTGCCGATTGACACCGCACGGTGAACTAGGTCACGCGCCAGCTCAGGATTGCTCGGCTGACCTCTGCCGAAATAGGCCATGTTCGCGAGATTGAAGATGGCCGGCTGATAGTTTCTGGCCGCCGCCGCCTCGTAATGCGAGCGTGCAAGTGCGAAGTCGCGTGGAGCGCCGAACAAGCCGTACTCGTACACAAAGCCGCTGAAGGTCAAGGCCTCGGGCACACCCTGCCGGGTGAAGTTCAGGAGTTTAGCGAGAATATCGTTACGGTCTTTGCCCTTGCGCATTGGCACTTGGCGAATCAGGGCAATCACCTCCGGACCATGCGGCGAAACGGACACATAGGTTCCGTCGAATTTCAACGAAGCGCCCAGCTGGTCCAACGAGGGCAGGGCGGCCCTGGCGCGGCCGATGATGGAATCGTCGGCGGCTTGCGCGGCCGCCTTGTTTTCCTGTCTCATCGACCCGGCAATCTGTTCAACCCGGCCAGAGCGAAGCAGGTCACGGTTCCACTGCACCTCGGGAGTGTCCCCCGGCTGCGATGTGTTGCTCGCTTGCTGTTGGGCTGCAACCGGCAACGGGCCTCCAGCGAGAAGCGAATACAGCAGACCAACAACGAGCACGCCGCCACTAGAGCTACGTCTTGGAAGGTTTACGGTAGGCATCTTCGCGTCCAAAAAGTCAATCCATATTAAGAATTATACGCTTGATAACCTCAAAAAACTTAATTTAAATTGACTTTTTTTAGACCGATGCGTACGATCGTCATGCAGTTATAGCAACGCTTCCTCCCACCGAGACGGTCGACCCCATGATCGAATTCACTCTACCCGAGTACCCTGAACTGTTTGGCAATCGTCTCAGCGAAGACGAGCGCCTGGCGATGATGCCCATCACGACAGGCTCGAACCGCACTGTGGAGACGGTGCTGCTTCGTGCATTCGCCTACGCCGTTGCCACCGGCGCTTCCGATGTGCACATCTCTGGCCACGACTGGCAGGGGCTCGCTGTTGAGTTCGGCATCCGCACTCCGGTGGGGATGGTGAATTTCCGCTACGACGGCGATAACAATGGCAAGCATTTCCGGGCCAAGATGTTCGACTTGACGAATACGCCCCAGGGCGGCAGCACGCCTGATTTGATGTCGACGCGCTTTTCGCTGTCCTTTCCCGCGTGGTGGGTGAGGGAGCAGGGTCTGCCGACCACCGGCGAGCAGCCCTACGACATCGACGTCCGGGTCGAATATGCGAAGACTTTCGATGGTTGGAGCTTCACCAGCCGTCTCATCAACCAGCAGACCGCCCCGACGCTCGAGCAGCTGCGTCTGCCATATGCGCTTGAGGCATTGATTCGGCGCCTGATTTGCGAACCTAGCGGACTCATCCTTGCAACAGGGCCGACCGGTTCGGGCAAGTCGACCTTGTTGAACGCCATGTTGCGTTATCTGATCAATGGCCAGAACTCGATCGTGACCATCGAACATCCGGTTGAATACCGGTTGCGTGGTCCGGGCCCGATCAAGCAGATCGCCGTGCGCGGCGAGGTGACCTTTGCGAAGGCGCTTCGTTCGGCATTGCGGCAGGATCCCGACATCATCCTCATCGGCGAGATCCGTGATGTCGAGACCATGGACGTTGCGTTGAGCGCGGCCTCCACCGGCCACCTGGTGTTATCGACCCTCCATGCGAACGGCGCCACGGATGCAGCCTCACGCGCGCTGGACCTGTTACCCGACCGGACGCGCGACGCTGTGCGCCTGGCCGAATCGCTGAAGCTGATCATGGCCCAGCGCCTGATCTATAAATTCGAGTCGGAGCCAGCGCCGCGCGAGCTGGGCGTCTACGAACGATCCTGGCTTGAAGACAACGGGCTCGAACTTGCACGGCCGCTGAGCGAAACAACATCGCAGACGCGGGTCGGCAAGACGGCCCTCATCGAAGCTGTCGAGATCGACTATCCCATTAGCCAGGTCATCCGCGGCGACAGGTTCGATCCCGATGCCATGTATCGCCTGGGGTCGCGTCAACTCCAGTACGAAACCCTGGTCATGGCCGGGCTGCGTGCGGTGGAACAGGGGACCGCAAAGCTCAGCGATTGCCGGACGAAGCTGGAAACGAATCGCCCGGCCGGCGCGACGCCGCCGTTGCGTACCGAACTGGCGCGTCGCTTTGGCTTGACCTATCAGGAAGTCGCTCTCGGCATCGATACCTACATCGCCGAGAGGGAACTGAACAGTGCAGCAACACTCGACGATGTCTTCAAGAGGATGTTCAAGTGATGAAACGATTATTTGCCACGATCGCACTCGGCTTGACCTTTTCCGTGCAGGCGGCGCCGCCGACCGGTGCCGGCGCGGCCGACCAGCTCCGACCCTACCTTCAGGTCAAAACCGTAGAGGGTGATGAATTTCGCGTGCGCGCGTTTTTCTCGCCGTCCTGCAGCTTTTCCAAGCAGTACTTGCCCTTCTTTTTGAATCTTGCGAACACGCTGCCGCAGGATAAGCAGTTCGCCTTCACGCCGGTCGTGAACAAAGCCGACGGGCTGACGTATGCATTCGCCTTCGCGGCCGTCCAGCGTTTCTACCCGCGCTACGTCAACAATTTTGTCGAGGCCTCGCTGCGCGGCGTGCAGGAAATGGCGTTGTCGACACGGAACTGGATTGGCATTGAACGGATCGGCAAAGCGGCCGGTATTCCGGTACCCATGGGCCGCCTGGTCGAAGACAACCTGCCTGTCCTCAAGGAGGACGTTGACCGCTTGATCGGCCTGCAGGGAAAACTGAAGATCACGAACACGCCGAGCGTGTCAGTCGCCGGTACCTACATCGTAACGCCCGAGTTCACGGGCGGCGACACCAACCAGTTCAGTACCCTGGTCAACGCCGTCATCTCGATGGTGACGCTCCACGAATAAGCTTCGCAGGCGCGCGTATCACATCGTCCATCTGGTACCCACTTTCGCGCGCGAAAGTGCAGGCGCGTGCTCCCGCAACTTCGACGTACTTTCGCGCGCGAAAGTCCTCTTGGGAGTCATTCATGATCGATATCCTTCATCGCCCCGCGCTGGGCGCCCTGCTTGTCGTGATGGTCGTTCTGGCTATCGGCGCTTTTCTGTCGAGCTCGAGCCGGAAGTTGGGCAAGTACCGAGCGCGCAAGCTCATGACGGAAAACGAACTCGAGTTCTTCTACAGGTTGAGCAAGGCGCTCCCGCAGCACCTGATCTTTCCTCAAGTGTCGTTGCAGGCGCTTGTCGAGGCAGCGAGTTCCGATGAAAGGACTGCAGAGGCGGATCGGTTGAGGATTGCTCAGCAACGCGCCGATTATGTGGTCTGCAATCCTGCCGGCGCCGTGGTGGCGGTCATCGAACTCGACGATCGGACGCATGAGCGAAAGCGGGACGCTATTCGCGATGCCCGCCTCAAACAGGCCGGTATCAGGACGGTGCGCTATGAATCAAAAGCGAGGCCGTCGCTGGCGGCTATTCAACAGGACATTCTTGGACTCACCCACATCGAGCGGAAAGCATGAACAGGCCCATCTGAGCGCTTGTCCCGCATCCACGACAGTGACTGCAGAAACGGTGAACGCGCTTCTCAGACCGGAATCGGGGTTGGAACGGTCTCGTAACGAACGTAGAGTGGGTGCTTCGGGGTGCCGTCCTTATTGAATTGGAGGCCGTAGGGCGTCACCCCGGCATCCCGCAAAAGTCGTAATACTGCCTGATCTCTCCCCCCAAGGGCACCAGGCTTGCCCCACCCGCAAACTACGACAGCGGCCCGCTTCGCCGCCTCCACAATCGTCGAGTCATTATGGGACCCAACCAGATCGAAGCCTGACGCGTGCAGGCCAGCCAGCTTTTCAGAATCTGTCTCCCGGTAAGCGAACACGTTCGCCACCTCGAGCCCGCCAACTTCAAACGGGAAGCCGATCCGCGGCCACATCTGGACGCGCTGAATCTGTCGCTCGATAGTTGGGTCATTTGCGACCTCGTCGGCGGTGCTTGGATTCATCATGAGCAGCAAGGCGCGAGGCAGTGAATCGTCCCACACCCGCCATAGCAAGTAGCGGTAACGCTCGCAGTCGGAAAAGGTTGCGCCGGTTGACCCAAGCAGGTTTTTTGACTCACGACGTTTCAATTTTATGCCCCCTTCAATGGCAGTTTTCTTGGTCGCTTAGTTGCAGCTCGATGAGGATTGCGCATGTTTTACTTTCGCGCGCGAAAGTGCTCGTCAAAGACATCGATTTCGCTGTTCGGATGGGCGGAAACGCCAACCATCACTTTACAGTTCTTTCGCTTGGCGGTCTGCCTCGGCCACGAACTAGGCAATGGAGACGCACTTTGAAAGATGTCGATCACGGCCATGGTGGCGTTGGCTCTTTCGAAACCCCATATATTTATCTCCACTACAAGCAGAGTTTAGCGCTCGCTTCAAATCATTCCAAGCTCTCATGACGAGCAGATTCATCACCCTAACTTTATCAAAATGATTAACCACAGAGCGGGAGTATGTTATAGTTCTGTTGGGAAATTATTAAAAGAATGATTAGTCTATGCCTACCTCAGAGGGCCTGGAAGAGCTACCAAAGACGCAACGAGAGCGCCTGGCCTACATCGAGGTCAAGGCGTTTTTTTGTGGTGACCTGACGCGCCACGATATCGAGCGGCGTTTTGGAGTGAAGCCGGCGGCGTCCGCGCGGGATCTGGCCGCTTATCGGCGCTTGGCGCCCAGCAATTTAGTCTACGATGCGTCGCTGCGCAAATACTTGCCTACCCCTGATTTTGCGCCGATTTTCGAACAATCGGCAGAGCGCGCGCTGATGTGGTTCCGATCCGGGATTGGCGATGGCCTGAGCGTTAGCGGCCGCCGCGTTATCCCGTGTGAGAGCGCTGGCGAGCTTGTCTCGCCTGATGTGCGAACCTTGGGGGCTCTAACGCGCGCGATTACAGCTGGCGAGCTGGTCGAGGTGAGCTATCTCTCCTTGTCCTCCGGGCCCTCGGCCAAGACGCTCGCGCCGCTGGCTCTGGCGGACACGGGCTTGCGTTGGCATTTGAGAGCGTTCGACCAGGAAAAGAAGCGATTCGCGGATTTTGTGCTGACACGGATCATCAAGGCGACACCATTGAGTCGGCCGGTTCCCGACGAGCAGCGCCTTGAGCATGATGCGCAGTGGACGCGCATCGTTGCGCTCGATATCGTTCCTCACCCTGGCGTGAAGCATCCAAAAGCCGTCGAGGCAGACTATGGCATGACGGACGGCGCGTTGAGGCTCCAACTGAGGGCGCCAATGGTTGGATACGCATTGAAGCGTTGGGGCGTGGACTGCTCCGAAGACCATTCGCTGGACCCGTCGGCGCATCACCTCTGGCTTGCTAACCCCCAAACTCTCTACGGCGTGGAGAGTGCCGCTTTGGCGCCAGGCTATAAGGTCCCCGAGCTCGTCGCAAAGGCGCGCTGAACTTGATGAAAGACTGTTCGATATGAAGCTGGAATCCATTTCCAAGGGCGCTCTCATCTCCGGTATCGAGGAAGGACGCGTGGTGCGCGTTGTGAGCGCCGATCCGCTGGGCGACAACGCGATGACCGTGGTCTACAAGAGCGACGACGGGCGACTGGGTGAGCGCGTGGTGTTCCGAGCCGACGAGGCGAAGCTGTCAATCGCCTCTGCGGGTCGGCCGTGGAGCTTTGACGCGGATGGGGCAGATTTTAAGCTGGCCGCAGAGGCTTACCGGATCAACCTGGCGCATTTGTTCGACCCGATGATGGCGGTGCACACCTCGAATGTTCAGCCGTTGCCGCACCAGATCACGGCGGTTTACGAGTCAATGCTGCCCAAGCAGCCGCTGCGCTATGTGCTGGCCGACGATCCCGGCGCGGGCAAGACCATCATGGCGGGACTGCTGATCCGGGAGCTGTTGATGCGCGCCGACGCCGCCCGCATTCTCATCGTATCTCCAGGCAGCTTGGTCGAGCAATGGCAGGACGAGCTGTATGAAAAATTCGGCCTCTCCTTCGCCCTGTTCACACGGGAGCTTGTGGATCAAAGCCGGACGGGCAATCCTTTCGATGACCACGACCTGCTCGTGGCGCGTCTGGACCAGCTGTCTCGAAGTGAGGAGCTCCAAGAAAAGATTCGCAACTCCCGCTGGGACCTGATCGTCGTCGACGAGGCTCATAAGCTGTCGGCGACCTGGTATGGGACCAAAGTCAACGAGACTAAGCGCTTCAAGCTGGGGCAGCTGCTGGGCTCGGTCACGCGTCACTTCTTGTTGATGACCGCGACGCCGCACAATGGCAAGGAGGAGGACTTCCAGCTGTTCATGTCGCTGCTGGACTCCGATCGCTTCTACGGCAAGTTCCGCGATGGCGCGCACAAGGTGGATGTCACCGACCTGATGCGGCGCATGGTCAAAGAAGACCTCTTGAAATTCGACGGCACGCGGCTGTTTCCAGAGCGCGTGGCCTACACCGCCAATTACAGCCTCTCCGAATCCGAGCGTCAGCTCTACAACGACGTGACCACTTACGTCAAAGAGGAGATGAACCGCGCGGACAAGCTAGACGGAAAGCGCAAGGGCACGGTGGGCTTTGCATTGACCGCGTTGCAGCGCCGGCTGGCCTCGAGTCCAGAGGCAATCTACCAGTCGTTGAAACGCCGGCGGGAAAAGTTAAAGCGCCGCATCAGCGAGGAGAGGATCAAGCAGAGCGGCGGCGCGAAGGCGATGGCCGAGACCTACGTCGACAAGGGCTCCGAGGATATCTGGGAGTCGGCCGAGGACATGGCGCCGGAGGACTACGAGAATTTCGAGGAGGAGCTCGTCGATCAGGCGACCGCCGCACAAACCATCGCGGAGCTCGAGGCAGAGGTGTTCACGCTGGGCCATCTCGAAGAACAAGCCAAGTCGCTCGTTCACTCCGGACAGGACCGCAAGTGGGAGGAGCTGCGCGAGCTGCTGCAAAACACACCGGAGATGCGCGGCGCCGACGGCTTGCAGCGCAAGCTCATCATCTTCACGGAGCATCGCGACACGCTCAACTACCTCGCGGACAGGATCCGAGGCCTGCTGGGCAAGCACGAGGCCGTGGTGATGATCCATGGCGGCGTCCATCGCGAGGATCGGCGTAAGGTCCAGGAGCTGTTCAGAAACGACAAGGACACGCGGGTTCTGCTGGCCACTGACGCGGCGGGCGAGGGCGTGAACTTGCAAAACGCCCATTTGATGGTCAACTACGACCTGCCGTGGAACCCCAACCGCTTGGAGCAGCGCTTCGGCCGCATTCACCGAATCGGCCAGACCCAGGTTTGCCACCTCTGGAACATGGTCGCCGCGGAGACGCGCGAGGGTGATGTGTTCCAAAAGCTCTTCGACAAGATCGAGATCGAGCGCAAGGCGCTTGGCGGCCGCGTGTTTGACATCCTGGGCGAGGTGTTTGACGGAGTGAGCCTGCGAAACCTGCTGATCGAGGCGATTCGCTACGGTGAGGATCCGGCTCGGAAGCTGCACCTGCGCGAGGTGGTCGCCGACGCGCTCGAGACAGAGAAGCTGCGGGAGATCATCCGTCGCAACGCCCTGGCTGAGGAGGTCATGGATGAGCAGCGCCTGTTTGAGCTAAAAGAGGAGATGGAGAAGGCGGAGGCGCGTAAGCTGCAGCCCTACTTCATCCGCTCGTTTTTCGCCCAGGCGTTCGAACGGCTCGGCGGCGATTTGCGGCCTCGCGGCTCTGGCCGATACGAGATTACGTTCGTGCCCGCCTCCATCCGGGAGCGCGATCGCCAGATATCCGGGCGCGATCGGCGCAGCTTGAATCCCGTGGTGACCAAATACGAGCGCGTCTGCTTCGAGAAGGGCAAGGTGACGGTGGAGGATAAGCCCAACGAGGCGGTGGCCAGCCTTCTACACCCGGCCCACCCGCTGATGCAGTCGGTCGTTGATCTCATGATCGAGCAGTACCGAGGCAAGTTGAAACAGGGCGCCGTTCTGGTAGACCCCAACGACGAGGGAATCGATCCGAAGCTGATGTTCCTGATCGACCATTCCGTCAAAGAGGGCGGGGAGTCTGGAGTGGTGGTTTCGCGCCGGCTTCAATTTGTGACCATCGATCGTCATGGCGCGATCGCGAATGCCGGTTGGGCGCCGCACCTGGACCTCAATCCAATCGAGCCTTGGCAACGCCAGCTGGTGGGCCCCGAGATCGAAGCGGACTGGATCAAGAAAGACTTGGAGGTGGCTGCGCTGGGCCACGCCTCCGATCGGCTGGTGCCTGAGCATTTCGAGGAGGTTCGCGAGCGGCGCGAGCGCCAGGTCGACAAAAACCTGGCAGCAATCCATGAGCGCTTGGTCAAGGAAATCGACTACTGGTCGGATCGCCACGAGAAGCTAAAAACCGATCTCTCCGCGGGAAAAGACGTCAGGCTGACCTTGGAGAATGTGCGCCGCACCATCGACGAGCTAACCGTCAGGCTGGAGTCGCGCACGAAGGAGTTGCAAGCGATGCGCGATGTGGTGTCGAGCGTCCCGGTGGTCGTAGGCGGTGCGCTGATCATTCCTGCCGGCCTAATTGCCATGCGCAGCGGCGAGGCCGAGGGGCCGACCTGGTCGGCTGACGCCAAAGCTCGCGCGCGGATCGAGAAAGTCGCAATGGACGCGGTTCGCAAAGCCGAGGAGGCGTTCGGGCACGAAGTGATCGACGTCTCAGCGGAGAAGTGCGGCTGGGACTTGACCGCCGTGGTGCCGGCCGTCGATGGCAAGCTGCCTCAGGCGCGCCACATCGAGGTCAAAGGGCGGTCGAAAGGGCATTCGACCATCACCGTCACTCGCAATGAGATCCTCTATGGGCTGAACCAGGCTGAGAAATTCATTCTCGCGATCGTGCTCGTCGACGAGGAGAGCCACGAGGGCCCCTTCTACATTCGCGATCCGTTCACGCAGGAGCCTGACTGGGCGGTGACCAGCGTCAATTTAGATCTCGCGTCCTTGCTCAAACGATCAACGCCAAACGGAGCCTGAGATGAGGGCAGCCATTATTCATGCGGCCCATCAGCTGCAAAGCCAGCGCGAAGCGCTGTGACAACATAAAGCATCAAATGACGACAATCAAAACCCCCAAAAAGCTCATCGAGGTCGCCCTGCCTCTGGACGATATCAATGACGCAGCCGGCAAGGAAAAATCCATCCGCCAAGGCCATCCTTCCAGCCTGCACCTGTGGTGGGCGCGGCGCCCACTGTCGGCGGCCCGCGCGGTGATCTTCGCGCAGATGGTGAACGACCCCGGCTACGAGCGCAACCTGGGGCGAGGGGTCAACAAAGAGAAGGCCAAGCTCGAGCGCGATCATCTTTTCGGGTTGATTCGGCGTCTCGCGTCGTGGGAGAACACCAATGACGCCAAGCTCCTCGAAGAGGCGCGCGCGGAGATCGCCAAAAGCTGGCGCGAGACCTGCGAGCTTAACCGCGGCCATCCGGACGCCAAAGAGCTGTTCAATCCGGAGAAGCTTCCAGCGTTTCACGATCCCTTCGCCGGAGGCGGCGCGTTGCCGCTCGAAGCCCAGCGATTGGGATTGGAAAGCTTCGCCACCGACTTGAACCCTGTGGCGGTGCTTATCAATAAAGCGATGATTGAGATTCCGCCGAGGTTCTCGTGCAGAGCGCCTGTCGGCCCCATTCACGAGTCGATCAAACAAGCGCGCCTGCCCACCGATTGGAATGGAGCCCAAGGCTTGGCAGAGGACGTGCGTCGCTATGGGCGATGGATGCGTGACGAGGCGTTCAAACGCATTGGCCATCACTATCCGGAGGTCGACCTGGGGAAAGAGCAGGGCGGCCGCAAAGCGACTGTGCTCGCCTGGCTGTGGGCCCGCACCGTCAAGAGCCCCAACCCGGCGTTCTCGCATGTCGACGTCCCCCTAGTGTCCAGCTTTATCCTGGCGAATCGCGCTGGCAAAGAGTCTTATGTCGAGCCCGTGGTCAATGGCGACACCTATCGCTTCGAGGTGCGCTCCGGAAAGCCGCCGGAGAGCGCAAAGAGCGGGACCAAGGCGGGCAAGGCCAAGGACTTTTTCTGTCTGCTGAGCGGCTCGCCCATTGCGCGCGACTATATTCGCGCCGAAGGGAAGGCGGGTCGCATTGGCGTCAAGCTCATGGCTATCGTCGCTGAAGGCGCGAAGGGCCGCATTTACCTATCGCCGTCGGAGGCGATGGAGGAGGTCGCTCATAGCGCGGCCAACGAGTCCATTGTCGACGAGGCGCGCCAGTCGTTCCTGTCCGGGTCGACGCCAACGCGCGCGATGATCACCGGGGGCGTGTGCTCGGCGTATGGCCTGACCACATGGGGCCACATGTTCACGCCGAGACAAATCGTCTGCTTGACCACGTTCTCCGATCTCGTTTCGGAGCTGCGGGAGCGGATTAAGGCCGACGCGATCGCCAGTGGCTGGCAAGACGATTATCGCTCCCTCGACGATGGCGGGCTGGGCCCAGCGGCTTACGCGGACGCCATCTCGATCTTCATGGCGTTTTGCTTGGATAAGATGGCGGATCTCGGCAACAGCCTGGTTCGCTGGGAGCCCACCGCTCAATGCCCGCGCCAGCTGTTTGGCCGGCAGGGCTTCCCCATGCTGTGGGACTTCGCCGAGGCCAATCCGTTCTGCGACAGCTCGGGCTCCTGGGAAGTCTTTATCGATGGCGTGGCGAAGGCGATGGACAAGGTGTTCGCCATTACCCCCGAATGGTTCCGTGGTCATGCCGCTCAGCAGGACGCGCAGACTCAAAGCGTTTCACTTCGCAAGGTGGTCTCCACGGATCCACCCTACTACGACAACATTGGCTACGCGGACCTGTCCGACTTCTTCTATGTCTGGCTGCGCCGGGCGTTGCGCCCGGTCTTCCCCCAGCTGTTTTCGACCATGCTCGTGCCCAAGGCGGAGGAGCTAGTCGCGACGGTTTACAGGCATGGCAGCAAGCCAGCGGCGGAGAAGTTCTTCCTTGACGGGATGACGGAGGCCATGCATCGCTTGGCCGATCAGGCTCACCCCGCCTTCCCAACCACGATCTACTACGCGTTCAAGCAGGCTGAGACAACGGACGCGGGGACGAGCAGCACGGGCTGGGAGACCTTCTTGGAGGCGGTTCTCGCGGCCGGCTTCGCGATCACGGGAACCTGGCCGCTTCGCACCGAAAACGACAGCCGAATGGTGAGCCAAGGGACCAACGCCCTGGCCTCGAGCATCGTGCTTGTGTGTCGCCAACGTGCCGAGTCCGCCTCCTCGATTTCGCGCAGAGACTTTCTGCGCGAGTTGAAGGATGAGTTGAAAGAGGCGGTGGATGTGATGATCGGCGGCGCCGAGGGCATTTCGCCTGTCGCGCCGGTCGACCTCGCGCAAGCCGTGATTGGCCCGGGGATGGCCATCTTCTCGAAATACACGGCCGTGCTGGAAGCCGACGGCAGCCCGATGACGGTCCACACCGCTCTTACGCTCATCAACCGAATGCTGACAGAGGGGATCGACGATTTCGACTCGGACACCCAGTTCTGCTTGGGTTGGTTTGACGAGCATGGTTGGGCCGCCGGCGAGTTCGGCAAAGCCACGGTGCTGGCCAGGGCCAAGGGAACCAGCGTGGACCATGTCCGAGACGCCGGAGTAGTAGAGGCCTTGTCGGGCCGCGTCAGGCTGTTCAAGCCTGTCGAGTACGCCGAGGAGTGGTCGCCATCGGAGAACAACAACACGCCGGTATGGGAGGCGCTGCATCAGCTCATCCGCGCTCTTCGCGCAAGCGGCGAAGGGGTGGCGGGAGCGCTGTTGGCGGGAATGCCGCAGCGGGCCGAGCCTATCCGAAGCTTAGCCTATCGCCTCTACACGCTCTGCGAGCGCAAGGGGTGGGCCGAGGATGCGCGCGCATACAACGAGCTGATCACCTCCTGGGTGGGCATTGAAGAGGCGTCGCACGTTAAAGGGCACTTGGGATCTCAAGTCGCCATGGACATCTAAGGAAGAACATCATGACTTTGAAGCCTTGGCGAGAAATCGCCGTTCCGCATGAAGATGTCTTGAAAGGCACGTTCCAGCAAGCTGAGTTCGCCGCCGACATCTCGAAGGTCCATCAGGGCATCGCGCCTGAAGAGTATCAGGACGCCTCGCTGTTCTTCCAACGGACCTTCATCACGGAGGGAATGCGCCTCTTGCTGGACTCCGTTGTGAAGCGCCTGGCGGGGAAGGGAGGCGATCCAGTCGTCCAGCTGCAGACGGCATTCGGCGGCGGCAAAACCCACACGCTGCTGGCGGTCTATCACCTCGCGAAGGGAGCGACCCCCGCGAGCAAGATGCTGGGCATTTCGCCAATTCTCGACGCGGCCGACATCACGGAGCTTCCGAAAGCTCGGGTTGCGGTCCTTGATGGCGTCGACCTGCTCGACCTGGCGAGCAAGCCGCGCGCGCATGGGAGCACCACGGTTAAAACCATTTGGGGCGAGCTCGCTTGGCAGCTGGGCGGCGAGGCGGCCTACGCCAAGATCATGGAGTCCGACCGCGACGGAACCGCCCCGGGCAAAACGATCCTGGCTGAGATCATCGGAGGCAGCGCACCTTGCATCATCCTGATGGACGAGCTAGTGCGCTATGTGTCCCAATTCGAGGAGGGGAAGACGCTGTCGGGGGGAACCTACGACACCCAGCTCTCCTTTGTGCAGGCGCTGACCGAGGCGTTGAAAGCCGTGCCAAACGCGATTCTTCTAGCGTCGCTCCCGTTCTCCGATCGCGAGGCGGGAAGCCAGCAGGGCGTCAAAGCGCTGCGTGCGCTGGAGCATTACTTTGGGCGTGTACAAGCCTTGTGGAAGCCCGTGGCCACCGAGGAGGCGTTTGAGATCGTCCGGCGGCGCCTGTTCGCCAAGGTCACCGACGAGCTCGCGGCCGAGGAGGTGTGCAGAGCGTATGCGGACTATTACACGGCCAACGCGGGAGATCTCCCTCAGGATGTCCAAGGCAGCGGTTACCTCGATCGGTTGAAGCACGCCTACCCCATCCATCCCGAGGTGTTCGATCGACTTTACGAGGACTGGTCGTCGCTTGACAACTTCCAGCGCACGCGCGGCGTGCTGAAAATGATGGCTACCGTCATCCACAGGCTTTGGACCACAGGGAACAACGACCTGCTGATCCAGCCTGGAAGCTTGCCACTGTTTGACTCCGCTACGCGCAACGAGGCGATCTACTACCTTCCGCAAGGCTGGGATCCTGTTTTGGAGCGCGACATTGACGGCGAGCGCGCGGCGACCACGGAGCTCGACAACGCTCGGCCCTTGTTTGGGGCGATTCACGCCTGTCGCCGGATCGGGCGCACGGTGTTTCTGGGCTCAGCTCCGGACGCCGGCGCGGTGGGCGGTGCCAAGCATCATCGCGGCATCGAGCTCGAGCGGGTGCTGCTGGGCTGCGCTCAGCCGGGTCAAGTGTTGGGACATTACAAGGATGGCGCGCGCGCCTTGGTCGACCGCCTACAATACCTCAACAGCGCGAACAACCGCTTCTGGTTCGACACGCGTCCGAACCTACGCCGCGAAATGGAGGAGCGCAAGCGCCGCTTCAATCTGCGAGAGGACGTCTACCCATTCATTAAGGACAAGCTTCGGTTCGCGAACGGTGTATTTGGCGGCGTCCATGTGTTCACGCCCTCGGCCGATGTGCCGGACGACTGGCAGCTGCGTTTGGTCGTGCTCCCGCCCGAAGCGACCTTTAGCAAGGGCGCTCAATCCGCGGCGATCGACGCGGCCACCGCTATCCTGAAAAACCGGGGCGATCAGCCGCGACAGAAGCAAAATCGACTGGTCTTCCTTGCAGCGGACACTGACAGCCTGGCGCGCCTAAAAGACCAAGTCACCTCGTCCTTGGCCTGGAGGTCCATAGTTGAGGATGTGCGCGAGGGCCGGCTGAATCTCGACGGCCACCAGACCAAACAGGCTTCGAGCAGTCTCGACCTGGCCAACGACGCGCTGGGCCGCATGATTCGCGAAACGTTCAAGTGGCTCCTGACCCCGCTGCAAGAGGCGAAGCCGGGGAAAGGCATTGGCGAGCTTCAGTGGGATCATTTCCAAATCAATCCGGCGGTCATCAATCGCGTGGAAGAGATTGAGCGTGTGCTCAAAGAGAACGAGCTGCTCATCAACGAATGGGCTCCGATTCACTTGGCCAAAATGCTCCAGACCTGGTTCTGGAAGGAAGACACGCCGACCGCCGGCGCGTTGGATGTGTGGCAGAAGACGTGCTGCTATCTGTATCTGCCGCGGCTGCGCGACTCCGACACTATCCGCTCGACGATCGCCGCGGGCCTCTCATCCCGCGATTTCTTCGGCATCGCATATGGGGTCGAGGAAGGGCGCTATCAGGGGTTCCACTTCGGAGAGAACACGACCCCAATTTTCGACGAGTCGCTTTTGCTAATCGATCCCAATGCGTCGTCGATCTTTGCCGCGCGGCTTGCAGAGGAGGCGGCCGAGCGTGAGGCGAAAGCCAAAGGCGAAGCGGTTGGGGCGGCTAGTGTCGAGGGAGAACCGACGCCGAGCGGCGGCGCCACATCTAAGGCGGAGGGAGCCTCGGTGTCCAGCTCGACGACAAGTGCCGCTGAGTCGGGGCCAGGCGGACCGAGCGCGTCGGCCAAGAGGCGCATGTTTTTCGGTTCGGTAGAGCTCAATCCGAACCAAGCGAAATTGCAGTTTTCGGATGTGGCTGAAGAGGTACTGATGCTGTTGAACAAGCCGGGCGTTAAACTACGTATAGCTGTTGAGATCGAGGCCGAGTTGCCGAGTGGGTTCGACGAAAGTGTCCAGCGGGCCGTGCGTGAAAACTGCGACCAGTTGAAATTCAAGAACCGTTCATTTGAAGAGTGAACGGCCTTTGAGTCCGGAGGCAGCGGCGGTAGTTTCCTTGCTGGCGTAAAGTTGGGACGACAACCTCGCGGATGATGGAAATTTGAAGTACCGCGCATGAGATATTCATGACGTATCTTTAGTATGGCGAGAGGGAAAAATGACCGCAGACGTAGTAGAACTGGCTTATAAGGGAGAGTGGCCCGAGCTCCTGCGTCATTTGGAAAGCCAACCCCATCTTGTGAACTCCATCAGTGCCAAGGGCTACACTCCTTTGCACCAGGCAGCGTGGCACGGCGCGAGCCCTCGCGTGATCGGTGCGCTGTTTGTGCTGGGAGCCAACGCCTCGGCCCGCACTTTCAATCGGGAGCAGTCTGCAGCTGACATTGCCTTAGAAAAGCATCCGGAACGAGAGGATTTGCACTTTCTCTTAAGCGACCGCAGCCGGTCTATAGCTCCGTTACTTCGCAAGCTAGTAGCGGAGAAGCCCGAACTCTTTACTGACTACGACGGCAATCGGGTGTTGTGCGACCGCGTGATTGAATGCCTTTGCAGTGGGGATCCGCAACGTGAGGAGGCCGATGTTGGCCAAGCCTTGCTGACCGCTGTGCGCGCCGTCGCCGGCTCGGCCTTTTTCGACTGGGGTTGCATCGCTTTAGGAACGTCGTCTATCGAGATGAAAGCGACGAGCGCGCTTTGGCTGCAGACGATCGTTCCCGCTGTTGTCGAGATGGCGTCGAGAGCGAGCTTCGTTCCGCTAGCTCCGTCGTTCGCGGTCATGACCGACCTGTTTGATCCGCCGCCTTGGCAGTGGGGCTCCCGAGGCGATCCCTTTTTGTGGATGGAAATGAGTCGAGCGCTTTGCCACGTGGCCATTCCCAAAGAGGACCGTGACGTCGAGCGAATCCTGCGGAGCTGTTTTGTCGCATTGGTCGGGGCCGAGCTCGTCCGTTGAAGTAAATCTGCCACCATCCCTTTCTGATTATTTCAAGAGTGTAGACCGTCCTCCCTGTCGTCTACGCGTGGCAAATTTGGCTGTCCGGTTGAGTGAAGCAAAGTTGCCACTTCCCGAAAGCTTGAAGTAAAACTGTCACTCGCCGAAACTGGCCTCTCCCTCCGCAAAGGACGCTTGTCGCGCTCCATGCTCCTTGATTTTTCATTAAGCCGTACTACTCTTCAGTTCTTGCTCTCGGCCGGGAGACGGTATGGAAGCGCGCTTCGTACAACCTGCCTCGACACGCAGACCCCATAAGTCGCGCCGCTTCGACGTCCATGGCTTGAAGGTTAGCAGAGCCGTGACGCTCTTCAACAAGAGCCCCTTCCACACTTGGCTCGACCTCGAAAGCACCCCGGCCGTCACCTGGTATTGCGAAAGACCCTTCGTCATCGACGAAGGCCATCAGCCGCGGGTCGTAGATTTTTACGTAATCCGGGACGAACGAGAGCAGCTATGGTTCTGCCCTACCAGAGTGGAGGTAGAGAACAATGAGCCGTTACTGGACCGTTGCCCCGGGTTCGCACACTGGTGCGAGCACCACAATATCGAAGTGGTGTTTGTCGACATGGCCGGGCCGGTCGATAACGTCGCGCGAACGAACTGGGGGCACATCATTCGGGAATTGTCTGCCTTTCGCCGGTACGTTAGCGCAGATCTTGTCAGCGCAATCCGTTCTGAGCTGTCCGAACCAAAAACGATTGCCGATCTTTGGAGAATGTTCCCGATGGTCGACCCTATCGTGATCAAAGTGGGCGTGTTCCAGCTGGTTCATCAGGGGCTGGCGATGGGAAGCGAGCTAGGCTATTTGCCTATCTCGCCCGCGATGACTTTCTCGGCACCGTGAGACCGGTCATGGCGAACGGAACTTGCCGTCACGATCGCCAGTCAATTCCTGACGCTTCAAAGCGCCTGGACACGTGGCCTACGGTCGACACGTCAGCACTGCCGGCGGCGCGCCGAAAAACCTACAACCAGCGCTGCCAAGCAGTCACCTTGTATCTCACCGTTCCTGAGCTGAGCGTGTCGTCGATTACCACACAGACAGGAGTCGATCGAAAGACGTTACTGCGTCTGCTTGACCGCTGCATGGCGGCGCATCCCGATGGCAGAGTCTATGGATTTCGAGGCGCCATACCAGGTCTGCACGTCAAGCCCTACGAGCGGTTTGAACCTGTGAAGTTTGGGCGGACGACGGGCAAGGCTGGGGCGTTTAGACAGCTATTACAGCGCTATCCCGACATTGCGGCTTACCTGCGCCGGGCATTCATCGAACGCAACCGACCGATCAAAAGCGAACGTGAGGTACGCAAGGGTATGCGCTCGATCCATCAGAGATTCCTAAAGATGTGTCGGGACTACGGCATCCATGCCGACCAATATCCTTTCACAGAGAGCCGGATGGGAATCCGTTCGCTCTATGCCCATTTCAAATCCCTGGCAGAGGAGTCGTTCGAGATGTCAGTCAAACATGCTGGAGGGCTGTCAGCTCGAGCGGCCCCAACATCGTCATCGCAGGCCCCGGCGGCGACACGGGCGTATGAGGTGGTCGAGTTCGATGGGCACAAGATCGATTTGCGTCTGACTGTCCGACTGAAGGACCTGGGCGGCGAGGAAAAGCGAATCGAAATGCACCGCATATGGCTGCTTGTCGTGCTCGATGTAGCCACGCGCTGCGTGCTGGGGTACCACCTTGCGTTGAGTGTCGAGTATTCGAAAGCCGATCTTGCATGCGCGCTCCAGGCAGCACTGAAGCCGTTCCGTCCGCGTCCCTACCAGATTCCGACGTTGACAGTGAGGAAGGGTGGCGGTTTTCCGTCACAGCACATAGCCGGCCTCGAATACGCCTGCTGGGATTGGTTCAGGTGCGATAACGCGAAAGCGCATCTGTCTCCGGACACGATAGAACGGCTAACGCAGACAATTGGCTGCTGGACCGACGTCGGCGCGCCAGCCCAGCCAAACGACAGGCCGCATATCGAGCGATTCTTTCATCTGGTTTCTCGTCATTTTGCCCACCAACTGCCCGGGAACCTGGGCAGTGATCCATCAGCGATCGAACGTGCATTGAGCGACCCTAAAGGAGACCTGCGTCTTCTTGTCGACCTGGATGAACTTGAGGACATGATCGAGGTCCTGCTGGCGAACTACAACGGCGAGCCACACCCCGCCCTCTACGGCCGCACCCCACTCGAAGCGATGGCCTTTTCGGTCGAGCAGCATCGCGACCAGATCAGGATCCTGCCCGTCGCGGCACGCTCCAACCTGTGCCTCTTGCACGAGGCGAAGATCGTCACCGTCACGGGAAAACTAGCGGCGGGCGTGCGTCCCCACATCAACTTCAGCAACGTCAGGTACACCAGTCCAATCCTGGCCGGCAGTCCTGCGCTGATCGGGAAGAAGCTTAGGATCTATTACGACCCTCGGGACATTCGTGTCGTGAAGGCATTCTTCAGTGACGGCACCGAACTCGGCGCCCTCTCGGCCGGACGCCCGTGGTGCTTCACACCTCATTCACTCAAGGTCAGGCAAGAGATCTTCAAGCTGCTGGCCGAGCGCAAGCTTGAGATCCGGGAGGGCGACAATCCGGTCGAGGCCTGGACTCGCATGCGCATGGCACAGCGGCACAACAAGGCGTCGGTAGGAAAAATGGCAAAGCAGCAGCGCCTTGAGCAGGGCAATGCGGCGAATGATATGGACGAGGTCGAAGGGCTGTACATCGCAACAGGGCGTCCAGCTCAAGACTCCGAAGCGCCGATCGTGGAGTCTGGATCGAATGTCGTCGTCCCAAGTAGCACCGACGACGCGCCGGTCGTACCAAAACCGCTGTCGATTCGCAAAACGCTTACCTTCTGAGGTCACCATGCCCATGACAACGAGCCGCCCCATCGACATTGACGATCATCCTGTCGTACGCAAGCGGTATCTCGTGGCCACGCCGACCATCGACTTGGTTACACAGCGGATCGTCAAACAGATCCGGCAGCGAAATCCTGGCGCAATCTTGTACGGTTACCCGCGGTTCGGCAAGACGTCCAGCATCCGGTACGTAATCCACTATTTGAACGACACGTTTCCCGGAGCCGTCTGCGTCAATTTCCGCTGCGAGACCCACAAGTCCGGGTCGGAAGATTCGTTCCTGGTTGCGTTGTTGACCGCGGTCGGGCACAAGGAGCCCATGGCCGGGAAAATCTCACGCAAACGCCACCGGCTACTCGAGCACATTTGCATGCTGGCAGATCGCTCCGGTAAGGATTGGATCGTATTCTTCGCGGACGAAGCCCAAAAGCTGCAGGTGATCGAGTACGAGTGGCTGCGTGACCTCCACGATGCGCTCGAGCTCAAAGGCATTCGAATGATCACGATCCTGGTCGGGCAACCCCAGCTACTGGACCAGAAGTCGGCCCTGCGACAGTCGCACAACACGCAGATCGTCTTACGGTTCATGGTCACAGAAATCCGGTTCGGCGGGATTATATCGGCCGAAGAGGTCGGCGCCTGTCTCGACGCGTACGACACGTCCTGCTATCCAAGCGACAGCGCCTGGACATTTACACGCTTTTTCTACCCGCACGCCTACACGGCGGGCATGCGCCTAAGCTCGCAGGCCGGCGCTCTGTGGAAGGCATTCGAACGCGCGCACAAGGCAGCCAATTTAGGGAATCACATCGAAATCCCAATGGCCTACTTTGCCCGGGCCGTGGAGCATGCCCTTTCGGAACACTGCAGGCACGACTCCGACAGCTTCGGCTTCTCGCCAGCGATTTGGGACGAGGCGGTCCTAGAATCCAACTACGTGCTCGCCTGCGAAGAGATCCGCTTGGGACTGCCACTGCCTGAGTGGCGATCCTGATGAAGATCTACCACGACACCTCGGCCCGCAAGACGCCAGAGTGGTGTTGGCATCGCGGCTGGACAACTGGGCACGATTCGGCATACGGATTGCTGATGAAGTTCGCCTTCCTGAATGCGCTGACGGCCCGAGATATTGCGCGCCTCTTCACGTCGCGCAAGCGTGGCACGCGCACAGGTCTACTACGGTCACTCCGGTTTGATCTCCGTGACAGCAGACACTTTGATCTTGACGCGATGGCTTCAGCATTTTGTACCGACGCGAAAGCCCTATGTGGCGCGTTTTTGGACCTCTGCTTCTCCGATGTCTCGGACTCGGAAGGCAACCTGAAATGGTGCGAACAATGTCTGGCCTGGGGACTTCATATGGCAGCGTTACAGATGCGTGCTGTACGACGCTGCCCACTACACAACGTCGCCTTGCGCGATACCTGTTTCTGGTGCGAGCGGACTATCCCTTATGAATTCTCCGCCGTCTTGTTCGACAAACCTTTTTGCTGCCCCCATTGTGGGGCGGACATGGCGCCACAACTGAAGATGGCGCGATCGAAACTTCGCGCTCCCGGCCCTAGTGAAGTCGTTCTGATCGAGCGCATGAACAGGTATGTCAGGACATTCGCACGCACCGTCGAGGGCAAGGGGCCCATACCGCGTGCGATCACTGGACTGGACTCGCTCAGCCTACCCGGTACCGACCCTGCCCACGAGGACGCGTACCTCGAATTCGTCGGGAAAGTCGTCGACGTGTTGAAAATTTCGGATGGTCCGCAAAATGTTCCCCTGGCCGGGCTTATCGCCTTCCGATGCGGGTGTGATAGCGTGTCCACGCCCGGAACACTGTGCGAATACTTTAGTTGCAACGGAGAAGACAACGACGCCTTCGGGATCGATCAGGAGTTGGCAGTTGCCGTCGGCGTGTATCGAGCAATGCGTCGCCGCTTCTGGAGCGAGCTTAAGACTCATCGGCAGTGCGTCAGGTCAGCTTGCCATCCGCTCTGGCGCGACATGCGTGGCCAGAAGACGGTGGTCTTCTGCCCGAAGGCTGCAACCTATATGCGTTGGCGAATGCTGTGGGAGGGGTGTGGGGCACCGCGGTATCTGCAAACCCGAAGGCAAGCGGACTATTACGGAATTTCGGGATGGCTGCATGCCAGACCAGCCCCTTACCCCGACGACTGGACGCGGGAGCGCAAAGCGTGGATGCTCTCGCACATCTTCGCGAACGCGTGCCTCGCAAGCCATGACGCTATCGAACGTACCATTGATGAGAACAGCGACACGATGTGCTGGGAGGGCTCGATCGAGTCCCCGTTCGTAACCACACACTGGGCCTTGTCGGATCCGTCGTCGGTTAGATCAACAGTCCTGTTCGTCCCGGCCCGCGATCGCAAAGCGACTGCAGTACCCAACGATTTGGCAAGGCGTGCGCACCGGGAATGGCACGTCCGGCAGGTTCGTCAAATCGTTACCTGATACCCTGGATCAGGCATGTGAGCAGCCGGACCGCCGGCACTTCACGTTGTCGGGCTCACTCTCACGGAGCAACTTGTCCCTCCCTTGCGAGCACGCCAGGAGAGGCTTGCTCGGTAGCGCGAATCAGGTCGAGCGCCTGCTGTTCGGTATAGATCATCGTGGTGGCGATATCACGGTGGCCGAGCCATCCTGCTACCGTCCGCAGATCCTGGCCCGTCATCAGGGCGGACTTAGCGAACGTGTGCCGCAACCAGTGCGGCGATGCCTCGCGCAACTGGGCACACCGCTCGGGTTCGCCGATCGATTCGAGGAAGGTTGCTGCTTGCGCCAAGCGGTCCTTGACGATCGCATACAGGCTGTGACGGGACGTCAGGCTGCGCCATGCGCCGAAATCGCGGCGGGCCGTAAGCGACGAAATCGGAATACCCCGCGCCGTCGTCGCGCTCTTTCGCGTACGCGGAGACAACAGAAGCGGGGTGTTTTCGCCAGGCAGCGGAACGGAGGACAGGCCAAACGCCTTACGATAGGCCGTCAACGCTGCCAATGCCTGCTTGGTGACAGGGATCTTGCGCTCGACGCGTCCTTTCGCGCTTTCCTGGGTCACGTGCATGATCCAGTAAGTGTGGCCAGTCTTAGGATCCGACAGCGGTTGGAACGCGCCCATCGTCGCCTTGATGAATTCAGTCGTACGTAACCCGAGTTCGCGTAGACCAATTAGCACAAAGCGGTCGCGCACATAACGCTGACGCTGTTCGAAGGTCGTCTTCTCGTCCGCCTCCATTGTCTCTAGCACCAGGTCATAAAGATCAAGCGTGACCGAACGGTTGACATTGACCCTACGCTGCGTGCCGGCACCGTGAAATCCCATCGGGTTCATGGCGATGTAGCCGACCTCGCGCCAGGCCCGGAACATCGCGTGGATGCAGCGCTGTATATCAGACCGGCTGCTGGCCGAAGGCGTGCATCGAAAGGGCGTATATCCTTCCTCGCCTTGATTTGCATAGCGAATGCCATCGTGCTCGCAAATGGCCCATTCCGGCAGATTGCTCAAAAACGCGAAGAAATCAGTCACGTCCGGCATCGTCCACTGCGAGGGGACGTTATGCGACACGTTCTCGCAATACCAGCGCAGCTTGGCGATGTGATAGCGATACGTCGCCACCGTTTGCGGCGACCCTTTTTTGGGCCGGCTCGCGATCGCCTGCAGCCATACTTCGGCAGCTTCCCAATCACTCTTGACAGGCCCCAGACCATGAGTAGGGCGGTGGACAGGCAAGACTGGAACGGAGGAGTCCACAGGAGGGTTCGTTGTCATCGGTTCGGGGGCCTTGTAGTAGGCGAGCTTGCCGCATTAAAGGCGGCGCGGCGCATGGTGTCCATGGCCTGCGCATCCTTATGGCGCAGCACCTCCAGTTGAGCGCAGCGCTCCTTCCACTGCCTGGCTTCCGCACGCGCGTCATCGATGCCCATCAGGGCAAACTTGCGCATCTCATCGGCATCTTTACTGAGCTGTTCGATCGTTTGCAGATGCCGACCGACTGTTTCACGTTCGGCCTGCGCTTCCACACGATATTGCTCGGCGCTCTGGCGCGCGGCGGCCAATTCGGCGCCCATCGTCGCAAGCCTGGCACGGAGCGCCTGGACTTCCTGTTCGGTTTGCTCGAGCTGGTGTTGATAGAACTCAAGCTGTGCATTTTGTACGTACTCGACCGTCTGGACGACACGTGCGAGTTTTTCCTCGATCGCGTCAGCAACGATGTCCCGCAGGTCCGCCAGGTCATCGGGCGACGCGAACGCCGCGACTGCAGCTGGCCCGGCACCGCCATCCGCAATCGCAGCAGATTTCGTGGCAACCCGACCAGCCCGCTCTCGCTCGGCCGCGAGGGTCGTCATGGAAGGTCGACGCGCTGGCGCGTAGGCATCCAGGAGCCGCCGATAGATGGTCGGGCTGTACAAATTCCCGGTCGCGTCACGGATTAGGTCGATGAAGGCGCGCACAAAGGGCCGGTGGCTGCGCGCATCGAGTGGAATGCGGGCCTCGAGGTCAGCCACGCCGCGGGCGATCTCGCTAGCTTGCTGGTCCGTGAGCTGGAATGGCGGGCGTGGCATGGCGGATGAGGAGATGGATGAGCAGGGATATTAACAATGATAAATAACATCGTCAACTCATCTAAATCAACTTAGTCCGAGCTAAGTTGAATAGATTTGCCGACGGGTTTGAGCGTTTCACACGTCAGTTCTTGCGGCTGGGAACTGGGTGTAAGCCCGCCGACAATCGCGCAAAGCTCGGATGACAGACCCCGCGCAACGTGAAGTCGAAAGTTAGGCACGAGAAGATCACCGCACGGAAGTGAACGAGAATGCGAGAGCGGAAGCACTCTCGAGCCGGTGAACTCGGCTGCCCGGTCGCCCCAACACCCGCGCTCGCGGGCAGAGACCGCCACACAACCCGAGCCAGGTACACCCAGGCCGGGAGCCTGATTTTGCATGACACGTCACGGTTTCAAGTGCGATGCCGTGGGGATAAGTCATCTGTGGTGAAGCGGATGTTTCGTTTCTCTAGGCAGTTGCTCCGCAGACAACGTATGGCATACATTGAAGCATTGGACGGCCGAGTTCGGCCAAGAGCGGACACAACGTTGAATGTAGCTGCGTCTGAACTAGCCTAAAAACTGGGATTAGCTGCGGTACTCTGCGGTCAAGCGGATGAGCTGACGCGCCTCGTCGACCATTCGGTCAGCCTCGCGCTCGACGTGTTCGAGAGCGACACGGGACGGATCACGGGCTGGCGCGAGGATCTCAGTGCGCGGCGGGACGATATTCGAGAATGTCGGGTAGCATGATTTCGAGCCACTCAACCAGACCCTGCACCTTTTCCGCAGCTTCCAGTCCGATCGGCGTTAGCGTGTACTCGACATGGGGCGGCACGGTCTTGAAGTCCTTGCGGTCGACCATGCCGTCTGCCTCCAGCCATTGCAGGGTTTGCGCTAGCATGCGTTCGCTGACGCCGCCGATGCAACGCCGCAGGTCGCTGAAGCGCTGCTTACCAGGCATCAGGGCGATCAGCACGAGCACGCCCCAGCGGCTGGTCAGATGCTTTAGGATTTCGCGCGACGGGCAGGCGGCGGCCATCACGTTGCCGCGCATGAGGCGCTCGGAGAACGTGCCGTGTTCAGGTTCGGGGGAAAAATCAGACATGGTTATCTCTAACTAACATTTGTGTGCGTACTTCCTAAAGAGAAGTATAGTTCATATAATCGGGCCTCGTCCACATCGAACCCTTGAAGGAGTAACCCATGACTATTGCAGTAAGTGGCGCAACCGGCCAACTGGGCCGCCTCGTGATCGGCAAACTCAAACAGAAGGTCGCGACTGACAACATCGTCGGTCTCGTCCGTAACACCGAAAAAGCCAGGGATCTGGGCGTCGCCGTCCGCGTGGCCGACTACACCCAGCCGGCCACGCTCGAGGCCGCCCTCGCCGGTATCGATACGCTGCTGCTCATCTCGGGCAACGAAATCGGCCAGCGTGCGACCCAGCACGCCAACGTGATCAATGCCGCAAAGAAAGCCGGCGTCAAGCGCATCGTGTACACGAGCCTGCTGCGCGCCGACCGCTCGCCGCTGAACCTGGCACCGGAGCACGTCCAGACCGAAGCCGACCTGAAGGCATCAGGCCTGCAGTACACCATCCTGCGCAATGGCTGGTACACGGAAAACTACACGGGTTCTATTACCCCGGCCCTGGCCAATGGCGCGTTCTACGGCAGCGCCGGCGACGGAAAGATCGCTTCCGCCGCACGTGCCGACTATGCCGAAGCGGCTGTCGTGGCCTTGACGAACGAAGCGCACAGCGGCATCACCTACGAGCTGGCCGGCGACAATGCCTACACGCTGGCGGAACTCGCCGCCGAGATCTCCAGCCAGACCGGCAAGGACATCCCCTATGTGAACATTCCGGAAGCCGACTACGCGGCCGCGCTCAAGGGCGCGGGCCTGCCGGAGGGCTTCGCCGCGGCCATCGCATCGTGGGACGTAGGCGTCTCGCAAGGCGCATTGTTCGACGATGGCCGCCAGCTGTCCAAGTTGATCGGCCGTCCGACCACATCGCTGGCCGACAGCGTCAGGCAAGCGCTCGCCTGAGCGCGTTCGATCCGGCCGTCCCGGCGGCTGGATTACCCAAGCTTCATTGAGGGCTGTCTGGCAAATCGCTCAGTGGGACAAGCCTGAGGCGGGGTGTCAAATCGACAGACGCCGCCACGGAAACTCCCCGAATCAGCGTAATCATCCGTCCGTCTGCCTCAGGCGTATGCACGACCTTGATTAACCATTGGATGGGCTTTGTTGCGTAAATCAGGCTCGGCCAGCGTAGAAGGCGTAGGTCTGGTAGCCTGAGCAGGATGAAACCAGCTCCACAGAAGTACCGCACGACCAACTGGAAGACATACAACGAAGCCCTCAAGGCCCGCGGCTCGCTGCTCATCTGGCTTGATCCAGTGATGAAGTGGCACGGCAGGCCAAGTGGCAAGCGCGGCCGTAGCCAGACGTTCAGCGACGAGGCGATCCAGTTCTGCCTGAGCATCAAGTGCCTGTTCAATTTACCACTACGCCAGGCCATGGGGATGACGCAAAGCCTGCTGCACCTGGCTGGGCTCGACTGGCCGGTATCTGACTACAGCACGGTCAGCCGACGCCAGAAGACGCTCCAGGTCGCCATCGGCGCAGTGCCGACCACGACAGGGCTGCATCTGTTGGTGGACAGCACGGGCATCAAGATGTTGGGCGAAGGCGAGTGGAAGACGAAAAAGCATGGGGCGGAGTATCGCCGCCAGTAGCGCAAGGTGCATCTCGGGATCGACGCGTCCACGCTCGAGATCCGGGCCATGGAGGTCACCGACAACAGTGTCGGCGACGCACCTGTCCTGCCAGCGCTGCTGGGCCAGATTCCTGCTGACGAGAAGATTGCCAGCGTCAGCGGCGACGGCGC
>Ga0247725_1000375_pt1 | contig 36330 bp, 31 predicted proteins | sample OKSTACKMCFT3sol_FD_183021 | JGI IMG/M metagenome (GOLD analysis project Ga0247725, IMG submission 183021) | Subsurface sediment microbial communities from gas well in Oklahoma, United States - OK STACK MC-FT3-sol | ecosystem: Environmental > Terrestrial > Deep subsurface > Rock core/Sediment...
GCGTTTTATGAATGAACGCGCCGATAGAAAAACCTGCTCCGATGCCATTATGAAAAACCGTCATCCAGATGGCTCACCCGCCTATCCCGTGGTGTTTTTTAACCATGACGATCATGTTGGTGCAGAAGAAGTGACCCGCGCAGTGCGTGACCAAATCGCTTGGAAAGTAGATAGCCTTGAGCAATTAGCTAAGCAATTCAATATTCCAGTTGCACAGCTCAAACAAACCGTTGCCGAGTACAACAAGCAAGTGCCCCAGCGCATCGACCCTTTATTTGGCCGCATGATGGATACGGCAGTTGAGCTTAAACCGCCGTTTATTGTGTCGCGTATTTGGCCAAAAGTGCACTACTGCATGGGCGGCTTAAAAACCGATTTAGGTGCGCGAGTCATACACAGCCAGTCACTGACCTCCATCAAAAAGCTCTATGCCGTCGGCGAAGCGACAGGCGGAACTCACGGTGGAACCCGTTTAAGTTCAACAGCTTGTCTAGAGTGCTTAACGATGGGAATTATCGTTGCTGAAACCATCAAATCTGACATGCAGGCCTAAATCATGATGAAAACATTACTACTCACACTCGTTGTTGCAACTCTGTTCACTGGCGCAGCCAATGCCGGAGACCTCGTCAAGATGAAAGGCAGCACCCAAGGCAGAACCAACCACGAATTTATCTACCAAGATGGTTGTAAAGGGTGTCACCAAGGTTCGGGTAAACAAAATGCCACCGATGCGGCCTGCGTTGAATGTCATGGCGAAATTACCAGTATTGCGGTGGATGAGTCCAAGCTTGCCATCCCTGAAGCCCATCCACACAAATCACTGCACTACAACGAAGGCGCCAGCTGCTTAGCCTGTCACAGCGAGCATGAGAAAAAGGCTCCAGTGTGCGCTGAGTGTCACCGCACTTGGTTCAAAGAAATGTAATTTAATTTTTATAATACAAAAACTTAAGAAAGGTAATGATGATGAAAAAATCCACCCGGTTTATGTTGTCCATGGTGGCAACCGCTATCGCACTATCTCAAACTAACGCCTTTGCCGCAGAGCAAGAAGATGGCATCAATGTTGGCGGCGCCGTGCGCGTTAACTATGGCTATCGCGATTATGATGAAAAATCGAAGGATAAAGGCGGCGACTTTAACTTCGACATGGCCGCGATTAAATTTGATGGTAAAAAAGGCGATTTCGGTTTAGCGGCGGAATACCGTTTTACCTCAGGCACTAACTACATCAAGTATGGTTATGGCTACTACAACATTGATCCAGACTGGCAACTGCAATTTGGTATCAACAAAGTGCCCTTTGGTAACCGCGAGTTTATCTCTAACAGTTGGTGGTTTGGTCTGCCTTACTATTTAGGCTTTGAAGATGACCATGACATCGGCTTAAAAGCGACCTATGAGAAAAACGGCTGGCACACGGATTTAGCGTTTTATAAAAATGCCGAATACGGCCCAACCGAAAACAAGCGTTATTCAACTGACTTGTATACCGGCACCATCAATGGCACTGAATACAACAACGAAGAAACCAACCAACTCAACGTGCGCCAAACCTACACCGCCGAATACGAAGGTGGCGCAACCACTTTTGGTGGCTCAGTACAGGTCGGCCAAATCTACAACAGCAAAACCGGTAATAATGGCGACCGCTATGCCGTCGCACTGCATGTAGACAGCAGCTACAACGGCTGGAACCTACAAATGCAAGCCATGCAGTATGAATACAATGCTGCAGATGCTATCGACGACAACAAAATTGGCGTATCGGTGGTGAGCTGGCAGTACGAAATCGCCTCAAAAGGCCAAGCCTATAACATCAACATTGCCAAAACGGTTAACACAGATTGGGGCAGCATTAAGTTTTATAACGACTTTGGTTTAATGACGCCTGATGTTGATGACGATAGCTACGACAACAGCATGCAAAACGTCACCGGTATGGCGATTTCTGCTGGCCCAACTTACACCATGATTGACTTTGTCATGGGTAAAAACATGACCTTCTCGACCGCCAATAACGACCACGTTGGCCTACCAGAAGTCGGTAACGATTGGGATAAACGTATCAACATCAACTTTGGTTACTACTTCTAATATTTGCGCAGTTTAGGACGTCCCTCCTCCCTGCCGTTTTAGACTGCTATACCTTTTTTTGCCCTATTCGTTAGGGCTTTTTTTATGCTTTTTTCTTATAGAGTGAACGATGAAACTACAATATTTACCTACACTTGCTGTTTATTTTATCTGTTCATCCTCACTGTATGCCGCCGATGTGCAATTAGGCGGCTTTATTAAGGCCAACACTCGCTTTGTTGAAGGAAATCTAGCCTTTCAAGACAGTTGGACAGGTGGAGGCAAAGTTGTTGAGCACAGCAAACGCACCCAATTTGGCGCCCAAGAAAGCCGCTTTAATTTGACACTCAACACCGATGAGGCCAAAGCCTTTGCCGAAATCGATTTTGTTGGCTCCAGCCAAGGAAATCCGATTATCTCCAACTCCTACAGTCCACGGCTTAGGCATGCCTATATCAGTTATCAAGGCATCACCGCCGGGCAAACCTGGTCAACCTTAGTCAATACCAGTACCTTTGCCGAAACAGCCGATTTAGGCGGGCCATTAGTTGGACAAGCCATGGTAAGACAAGCACTTATCCGCTATAGCACCGAACAATGGCAATTCGCCCTCGAAAATCCCTACACCTACGGCACCCAAGCCCAAACGGATGGGCTAACCAGCATTACAGCAGCCAAACCTGACTGGATTGATACCAGCCATGACTACATCCCAGATATGATTGCCCGCTACAACCAATCCGGCGAGTGGGGCAATGTGTCTCTCTCAGGCTTAGTGCGTTATTTAGATCCAGCGGGCACTTCGCAATGGGCTGGCGGGCTCTCCCTTGCTGCCAAACTCTTTACCTTTGGCCAAGATGATCTGCGCCTACAATTGCACTACGGCCACCTAGGTCGTTATGTCGGCACCGACGCTGCGCGCGATATTATTGAAGGAGAATTAGAAACCTCGACATCAGCCATGTTTGCCTACAGGCACTTTTGGACTGACTACACCCGCTCGACACTCTTTTTTGGACACACAAGCACTGAGAGAGAACAAACGGATCGCAGCCACGTTGGTGTGAATCTGTTTACCAATTTAACCCAAGCACTCACCCTAGGTATTGAAGTGGGCCGCTATCAAATTGAGGATAACAACAGCTCAGCCCATCCCTATGCGCAGCAGGGAATGGCCAACTATGCCCAGCTCAGCATGCAATTGCAGCTGTAAAGCGGCTCAGACGGTAAGATTATTCGCGAGTAGAGTCACGAATAAGTTTGCCACTCAAAATATGCCGTGATCCAATTCACCTTTACCATCAACCAATCACTTTATTGTTAGTCACGTAACAAAATAACCAACACAATATCGCCATTAAGCGATGTAAAAATAGGATTGGAATGATGAAATTAAAAATGCTTTTCGGATTAGCCGCACTAACGTCTACAGCGGTTATGGCTCAAGGCCCACAATGTAACCATGCGCAACTGCCCTATCAACAAATGACGCCAGTGCCGTACGACAGCACGCCCTATGTGCCGCAAAACACCATGCCAGAGCAGTGCAGCAACCCAGAAATCGAAGCCTACATTGCCGATTGGGAAGCAGGCAAAATCGACTTTAACACCATCAAACCCAATGACAGCATTGCTGCAGACCAACGTTTTTGTAAAACCTTGGATGACCACGGTAACGTACTCGAAGCCAAAAACTGCGATCCTAAAAACTCACCAGTGGGTTATATCTGGAAAGAACTCTCAGACAGCCCAATGGTTATCGGTATCACCAATGGTTTGAAATCCGACCATGAGCCACATTTCCATGGTCAACCAGAGTGTTACTACGTGGTCAACGGCACCAGTAAAACACTGGCAAACAATAAATTTGAAACCTTAGCAAAAGGTCAGTACTTCTATATTCCTGGTGCCCATATTCACAACACCCCAATCCTCAATAAAGAAGGTTTAGGTGTGTTTTACTGGTATCCAAACAACGCCCACTTTGATGGATTTAAATACTACTGGCGTAAAGATGTGAAAAACCTACGCGTGGCCGAAGAAGCCTTCGACCGTGTAGATGCCATCCGCAAACGCGACTTAGATTTAGGCCCATACGGCACCAACGAAGCCTTCTTCAAAAAATGATTTAAAAAACCGAAGTAAAACGCTTCAAAAAAAGGGGTTAACACTCAACTGTTAACCCCTTGCCATTCCCCGCTAGCACGATAGTTAACATCTGCAATCCCTAATAAAACTCGTCAACCCAAGCTGTGCGCCTTAATATAAAGCCGCTTAAATGACTTAACTTATTAGGAAATACGCAAAATGGACTTAATATTAACTGTAGCAAGAGCAATCTGAATCGTTTTAAAAAAACCACAACACCACCAGATAAAGCAAGATACGGGTGATAACCAATATTTGCTCCGCGTTGTTAGAAAAACAGCGCCGAATCAATATGAGTTGCACGCCCAAAATCCAGCCTATCAAACGATGTTAGCCACTGACTCAATGAAAACCTTTGCGCGCTTAAAAGCCGTTCTGGAAAGCCAAGATTAGCCTGCTCTAACGACTCACTCGAACGGCTAAAAGTTTCTCAACTCTGCTTTTCAACCTTGTTGATGCTGCCTTTGTATCCAGTGGCATCAACAGCTTTTAGCAGATTGTCGAGGTTATAATCCTCAGCGACTGTCACTACCGCTTGCTCAGTTTTCAAATTGGCTTTGGCCTTAATCACGCCATCGGTTTTGCGCAGGGCTTGATTGACGACGGTAACGCATAATGGGCAAGTCATGCCTTTAACATCGAGTGTGACCAACAGATTGTCTGCCCAAGTGGAGGGCGTAAATCCTAATGATGTGATGGCTAATAGGGTCGATAGTGTGGTTAATCGTGTGGTAAATTCTGTGATACGTGATCGTGGCTTCATTCAAACACCTCAAGCAACCAAGGTAAAACAAAGGGATACAGCTGAAAGGCCAACACAATCGGCACGCTAAGCCAGTAAATGAGCAACATTTGTCCTCGGCTAAACTTGCCGGTACAAAGCGGCTTTTTAGCAAAGTACAAACGCCAAAACCCAAACAAGATAAGCCCGGTTGACAGGATCAACATAGGCACTTGTAACCAACCTAAACTCGATAACCCCGACAGCCCCGCGGCAGAGACGCCAAACACTAAATAGATTAAGGGCGCAATACAACAAAGGCTGGAGGCGATCGCCGCAATCACTGCGGCGGTCATGGTGGCTAACAGCTGTTTAACGCTGTTCGCTTGACTGGTAGTCATAGGCAAATACTTTTGGCTCATAGTAATTGACAGGGTCGCCATCCACTTCAGCGTAAGGGTAACCAAAATTGTTGAGTGGAGTCTGCTCTGCGGCTGGGAATAAGTCAAAGTCACGGCCATAGTTAAAGCCTACCCAATTCATTTCCCAGTTACCAAATAGGTAGTCGTTCACCGCTTGCACAGCAGGGTCGTTATGTTCTTTATTCTCGGTGAGGCGCATTTTAGTCACATCCGCAGGATCGGCGGGTAACCAGCCATAACCAGCAAGGTAGAACATAGCACGGCAATGTTGGCCACCAGTGACATCGGCAACCCCTTTTTCATCAGCACTGCCAAAGGCTTTTTTAGAGTATTTCCCCATCTTGATCGCTTGGCCTAAACGAATACCAAACATCTCACGGGCAGGCACACCCACTGCGCGCATCAGCGCCACAAACACTGAGTTGATATCAGTACATTTTCCACCGAGTTTGCCACTTTCAAGAATCGCTGCCACATCACCATTACCGCAACCTATCACACTGTTATCACGGTACATATTGGCACTCACCCAGTTATAAATGAGTTGTGCTTGTTTGAGTGGTTCGGTCTCTTTACCCACAATCTTATCGGCGGTCTGCTTCACGATACCGTCCACTGGCATATGCTTGGTTGGCTTAAGGTAGATGGCCACTTCAGCAGGATACTCAGGTTTTACTGGCGCGCGATAATGGCTTAACTCGCCGCTTTTAAGGGGTTCCCAATCTTGGGTTTCTATCACTAATTCTAATGTTAAGGTCATTTTACCTTTAGCATCGGGCCAAGTCGCAAACAGGGTTTTGGCGCCATAATGGTTATTAGCACTGATATAAGCATCTTGATAAGTGCCGCTAAAGTTAAGTTTTTCAACCTGTTGAAAGGCCGTGTTTTCGGGTAGCGGCACCCATAACTTCACCACACCGGATGAGCCTTCTGGCGCGACTAATTGATAGGTATTGGTTAAGGTAAAACGGCGACGGCCGCAGGCTTTATCGACCATTGAACTGGCTTGGGTCGACGCCGCCAACACTGGCATCACGGTTCCCGCTGCCGACAAAATCGCTGCACCTTTCAAAAAATCACGCCTTTGCATTAGACATTCCTTATATGGATAAGTATTAGAAAAAAAGAGACCACTAAAGTACTTGATAGCGATTATAGAAAGTCCCATCTGCACCTCAATAGTGTCGTGGATGGGAATGGGATCGATGTACCAAAAAAAACCCTTAAAGAGCACATAAATGCAAGAACAGTTAAGATAAGTGGGACATTTTGTCGCAAAGGTATTGCGTTTAGTGGTCGGTCAATTCAGTACTCTTAAAAACGTTGTCACACATTACTTATCCATGTTTGGCTCGACAGCCTCTTAACTGATGCATGGTCAAAATGACTAAACACCAAATAAATCAAAATCAAAGTAAAAAAGCCCTGAAGCTCTGCCGGAAAATGAAACTTAGACGTGATTGTTGCAAAATTGTTCCAAAAATAATGGTAAAAAACCACATTCATTCTAGGCTTAAAAATGCACATACCTTACAAAGTAGGTTTATCTATGAAACATAAACTGTTATTCAGTCTCTGTTCTCTCTTACTTGCCACCAGTGCCCAAGCCGAAGTGAATATTTCAGGTTTTGCCTCAGTGGTTGCGGGTAGAGTAATAGATGGCACTGGCGTTGCAGAGTTTGACCTTGGCCCAACCTTCCTAGCTGATTATCCACTCGTGGGCGCATACGATGAAGATATCAGCTTTAAACCCGACACACTTTTTGGTATTCAATTTTCAGCCGATTTACTTGAAGGATTATCCGCCACTGCTCAGGTGGTTTCCCGAGGTGCCGATGACTTTTCAGCCGATTTTGAGTGGGCCTATTTATCCTACGAATTAAATGAACACTGGACGGTACAAGGCGGTAAAAAAAGACTGCCACTCTATTATTACAGTGACTTTTTCGACGTGGGATATGCCTATCCTTGGATCCGTCCACCAGCAGATAACTACACATGGCAAGTCTTTAACTACACGGGTGTCAGCGCATTATATAACTATTTAATGGGTGAATGGACTATGTCAGGACAGGTCTATTACGGCAGTGAAGATAGTGACCCCAATAAATTACTTTCTGATTTCTTCTTCCTAGAGAACACCCGTGAAGTTTGGAAAGATATTGGCGGCATCGTAGTACAATTTAACCGTGACTGGTTGGATATTCGCTTAACCCATATGCAATATACCAATGAACGTTATATTGGCGGTGTACAACAAGAATGGAATGGCAATAAACAAAGAACAGGTAAATTTTACGGCTTATCGGTCAATATCGATTATAACAACTTCTTATTTTTATCTGAGCTGAATAGATTGGATCTAGATGGCAGTAATCTAGACACTTATCTCGTCACATTGGGATACCGCATAAAATCTGTTATGCCTTATGTCTCGTATTCTGACTTTAATGATGGTGAAGGTGGTGAAGTCCATCACACCACTTCTGCGGGTATACGTTGGGATTTCCATCCCTCTGCCGCCTTTAAAATTCAATACGATGATGTAAAAGATGAAGGCGGCCCAGGCATGAAGGTCGCGGGAGACTCGCAATCCATCAGCCTCGGCGTTGACTTGGTATTTTAGGAGAGAGACATGAAAAAATTACTTTGCTCAATCCTACTTAGCTTAGTATCAATGCCCATTTGGGCAGGCGTGGTGGTAATTGTTCATCCGAGCAATGGCGATACTATTGATCAAAAAGCGATAGAAAACATTTATCTAGGAAAAACAAAAACCTTCCCTAACGGTGCCTCCGCTGTTCCAGTGAATTTGGACAGTGCCGTACCATTAAGGGAAACCTTTGACTCAAAAGTCTTAGGTAAATCATCGAGTCAACTCAAATCCTATTGGTCACAAAAAGTATTTACCGGTAAAGGAACACCGCCCAAAGAAGTCACTAGTGGGGCAGAAATGATTAAACTTGTTTCTTCAAACCCCAATATTATTGGCTATATTGATAGTAGTGAGGCCAATGATTCGGTCAAAGTGGTTGCCGAATTTTAAGTTGGTGTGCCGGAGTATACTCCGGCACCTTTTGGGGGCTGATAATGAATTTTTTTAACAACGTTTCTATTTTTAAAAAAGTTGGCGCAATTTTTATTTTAGCTGTCGTTATATTCACATTAAATTTAAGCATTAGTGTTATTTCAATTAATAAAAATCGCGCAACGCTTAATTATATGGAGCAACAAGTTTATCAAAGAGTAGAGTTAGCCAATCAAAACGTATTTTTTGTGCAACGACTCGATGAACTTTATACCCAATCGGTTTCCTTTGCAGATGAAGATTTATTGACCAACGCGGAAAATATGTACGAGTCAGTTCGTAAGAATCTACAACAGCTTGATAGCGTTGATCCCTCGCAGGCAACTCAGTTAAACGGCTTATCTAATAAACTCACCCGCTACAATGACATGACGCTAAAGCTAGCTAAAGGCATGCTGGCTGGGACTATCGATATGGCAAATATTGGCCAAATCAGCCAAGAAAAGTCCCAAGCCTTTGAAGCGGTTCTCAATGAGGTACAAGCCTACAAACAGAGTAAAATCATTGAGTTTAAACAAGCGATCAAAGAAGCCGCAGACAGATCGGAGCAAAGCCTGTGGCTAACGGTGTCCTCTGGTATTGCATTACTTATCGTGATGTTTATTGTGACCATTGCAATTGCTCGCTCGATTAGCTCCGCCGCCCATAGCGTTGCCCGCTCGCTTGAAGAACTCGCTGATGGCAAAGGGGATTTAAATCATCAACTCACTGTTTCTGGCACTGATGAGTTAGGCCAAGTTTCCAGCAACTTCAATCGATTTCTAAGATTACTTGCCGATTCCATCCTCCAAGTAGTGAACGTAACAGACCCGCTGTTAGAGAGTTCACATTCGTTAAAACAGCGGATGGAAGATGCGACTAAAGCGACTCAGCAACAGAGTCAAGATGCGAGTACAGTGCAAGTTTCAATGGAGGATATGCGTCATTCCGTGATTGAAATATCGCAAAATGCTCGACAAGCCGCCAGTGCCGCCCAAGTTGCCGAAAAAGAAGCCATGCAAGGCATGAATGTGGTGCAACGAACCATAGATATCTCCCAAGATCTCAACAAAGGAATCCAAGTTGCTTCAAATTCTATCAATGAGTTAGCTAGAGATACTGAAAATGTCACCTCAATTTTAAATGTGATTACCTCGATTGCAGAACAAACCAATCTGTTAGCGCTAAACGCCGCGATTGAGGCCGCACGTGCGGGTGAACAAGGCCGAGGTTTCGCGGTCGTCGCCGATGAGGTGCGCGCCCTGGCCTCTAAAACCGCCGATGCAACCACTGAAATCCGTCAAGTATTACAAAATCTTAAAACCGCCGCGGTTTCTTCCGTCAATACCATGAATGCCGCCTTAACCAAATCCTCAGAAAATGAAACCAATGCTAAAAATACTGGCCTCGCCTTAAAGTCAATCCAAGAGCAAATCGTCAGTATTAATGGAATGAACACGAATATTGCTTCTGCAACCGAAGAACAAGCTTCTGTCGCCTCTCTCGTTGTAAATAATGTGGTTAGTATGAATGCTTCCTTTGACGAAACCTTACAGATTTTGTCACAGGTGCGAAATGTGTCAGAAGGCTTAGTCGATTTTGCCGATGAACTGAAGAATGCGACTTCGCAGTTTAAGCTTTAGCTTGATTCACACACCTTCAAACAATTTTGAGGGTGTGCTCATTTCTCGGGCATATGGAATGTTTCGAGATTAAATGTTGTTCGTTATGGCAAGATCGTGAAACAAGGAATAACGCCTAGTTATTCTACTTCAATGTCGAGCAGCTCTTATGACAAAAAGTAAGAGTAAGCGTTTGCCTGAATACCCCAAGCTCAGATAAATAAATGTATATCAAACAGCTTATTGCAATGATAACTACGTTCAATGGACTTGCAATAAGCTCACGATTACCGCGTAAACTCACCTTGTAGTGGTCAACTAAATTTGGCAACAGTTTTAGAATCTAGCCAAAATCTTCGCTCGGATTCATTTGGGCTTAATCCTATTAATCCTATTAATCCTATTAATCCTATTAACCCTATTAACCCTATTAATCCTATTAACCCTATTAACCAGAGTTGAGGCTAACGAGGGCATTACCGAGTCATAAAACCGCTATCTAATGCAAATTCATTTGAGTCAAAGCCAAGTTGAGTGTTTCCAACAGTAGCAGCCACAAAACATAACAATCTGATATAGCTAAATAAAAAATACAAAAACTTTCTATGGATACAAAAATATTTGCAATAACGATTGCTCTATCGCCAAAAAATGCAAATAATGTTGCAAATTTAGACTTTGGTGATTCAATCATGAAAAGCATTATTCACGCAGAACACGCGCCTCTGGCCATTGGCCCTTATTCCCACGGCACTCGCTGTAACAACCTTATTTTTACCTCAGGACAACTGCCAGTATGCAAAGACAAAGGTGGCGTGGTTGATGGCGGCATCAGCGAGCAATCGGTGCAATGCCTTGAGAATCTAAAATACGTGCTCGAAGCTGGCGGCGGCAGCATTGAAACCGTACTTAAAACCACTTGTTACTTAAGCGAAATCAGTGATTTTGCCGCTTTTAACGACGTTTATAAAACCTATTTTAAAACCGACTGCCCAGCGCGCAGCTGTTTTGCGGTGAAGGATCTCCCACTGGGTGTCAAAGTGGAAATCGAAGCCATCGCCCACGTTAACGATTAAGCATCTGTAAGGTTGTAGCCCGATGAAACCCCAATGGCAGCAGTATATTCACATCATCAACCAAGTTGTTAAACCTGCTTTAGGCTGCACAGAGCCGATTGCCGCAGCTTACGCGGCGGCGGTTGCACGCACATTGTTGACTGGTGATCCAGACGCAATTGCAGTGCAGGTCTCTGATAATCTGTATAAAAACTCAATGGGCGTCTATGTGCCTGGAACAGGTAAAATAGGTCTTGCAATTGCCGCCGCCGCTGGCGCACTTGCGGGCAATGCCGATGCGGGCTTAGAAGTCCTTGCCAGCGTCACCCCAGAGCAAGTGGCGCAAGCACAAACCCTTATTGATGCGGGTAAAGTAAAAGTCGAGCGTACCGCGACCGATGAATTTATCTATTGCTGTGTGACCTTAACCGCGGGTGAACAAGAAGCCATGGTGAAAATCTGCGGCGGCCATACTTTAATAGCCGAGAAGCGCTTAAATGGTGAGTTAGTATTTACCGCCGATAACGCCCAAGCCAAGGCTACAGGCTCAATCTGCGACGGCGTTGATATCAATATTGAATCGATTTACCGTTTTGCCCAAGAAGTGCCCTTCGAAGAAATCCAATTTATCCTTAAAGCCTCTGAGTTAAATAGCAAATTATCCGATGAAGGTATGTCCAAACCCTATGGATTAGAAGTCGGCCGCACCATGAAAAACGGTATTGCCGCGGGGATTATTGGCGAAGACCTACTCAATAAAATTGTGATGCTAACTGCGGCGGCTTCAGATGCGCGTATGGGCGGCGCTAACCTGCCCGCCATGAGCAATTTAGGCAGTGGTAACCAAGGGATTGCGGCCACGATTCCGGTAGTGATCACGGCTCAGTGTTATAAAGTCAGTGAAGAAAAACTGGCGCGCGCCTTAATTATGAGCCACTTAGGGGCGATTTATATTAAGTCACACTACCCGCCATTATCGGCATTTTGTGGCAATACGGTCACCAGCGCGGCGGCCTCTATGGCGATGGTGTATTTAGCAGGCGGCAGTTTCGAGCAATCCTGCTTTGCGATTCAAAATGTTATCAGCGACAGCTCGGGTATGGTCTGTGATGGTGCGAAAGCCTCCTGCGCTATGAAGGTCAGTACCTCATCGAGTGCGGCGGTGCGCTCCTTCTTAATGGCGCTCAACAGCCAAAACGTTTCTGGGCAAGGCATCATTGCCAAAGATGTTGAGAAGACCATCAAAAACATTGGCAGAATGGTCCTTAATGGTATGTCATCAACAGATGTCACCATTATTAACATCATGTCAGAGTAAGACGGTTATTACTGATAGGCTTCTGAATAAAGGCTAACATGATGAAATTACATGACTTAACCCAAAGCGATCTGGATATACTCAAGTCTATCGAAAATATCGTCGATGGGATTGCCGCCATGTATGGCCAGCATACAGAGGTAGTGCTGCACAGCTTAGATGCTAAGCATCCTTCGGTGGTCAAAATTGCCAATGGTCATATAACCGGGCGAGAAGTTGGCGCGCCGATTACCAATCTTGCGATACAAAAACTAAAATCGGGACAAGATATTTCTAACGCTTACCTGACAAAATGTGCCAACGGCAAAACACTCAGATCAACCACCACCATTATCCGCAATAGCAAAGATCAACCGATTGGATTGCTCTGTATCAACACGGATATGGATGCCCCATTGCAATCAGTCCTGCGCTCTATGATGCCAGAACAACTGTTTAGCAATGAGCAGACCCATTCACCCGAAGTATTCGCACGCAATATTGATGAGGCGCTACATAGTGCGATTGACAGTGTGAATCACGAAGTTCGTGCTAACGCTGCGATTTCACCTTCGCAAAAAAGTCGCGAAATCGTCAATCAACTCCATGAATTAGGGATTTTTGAACTCAAAGACAGCGCCCAAGTAGCCGCTACTCGGTTGGGGATTTCAGTGCATTCCATTTACCGCTATTTGCGTGAAATCAAAGCCAATCAAGCTGAAAACGACAAAGCCTCAGCCTAAAATAAAGGGCTAAGATCTAATAACCTTAGCCCTTGCGTTTTAGTATTTTGCGCTCATTATTGCGAGGCTTGTCCGCTCAAGCCCATCATATTCCATGCCTGTACCGTGCCATCGGCCATTAACGCAATGGCATCAAACAAATTGCTTCGAATCTCACGCATTTGACTCAAATCAACGGCTTGCTTATCTAACGTCATCGCAGGCTCTTCACCCATCCATACAGCAATGGAACCATCTTGGCGTTTAACCGTAAACCCAAAGCCTGTCGGGAAAATATCCGATGCTTGAGTGATTTGAGTTTTAGGTCCAGAGTGACCATCAACCACGGTGCCATCCTGTTTTAAAAAGGCAAACTCCCGCTCATAGGTCACCACCTTGTCCACCTGCGGGATTTCTTGATAACGTGGTTGATGCTGTCCCAAGTCCCAACCTTCCCAAGCAACGGCCGTATTATCCCGACGTAGCGCGACAAATCCCTCATCAAAGGGATAAACCTTATCAATGTTTTGCAACTTTTCCTGTATGACTGACGTATCGGCACCATTGAATTTACTGCCCCATACGTACAGTTGACGACTAATGGTTAGAGCGGCAAACGCACCACGATTTGCATAAATATCAATTACTTTATTGGCGCGACTTGTGGTAGATAAACGCGCTGGAAACGCGGCATGATACTCAGTCAATTCGCCCTCACCCCACGAATATACGCTGCCATCCGCCAGCAGTGCCGCAAACCCATGATCGGTGTTAACAACTTTCACGGCTGGTGCTAATTGGCTAAGTTTGGCTAATTGTTCACGGCCTTTTTGCTCATCGCTGGGCCCGCCCCAAGACACTAATTTCCCTGTCGCGGTCCTCGCGGTAAAGGCATTATCATTAGCATAGAGCAAATCGACATGGGTAAGTTCAGAGGCTACGTGACGACTATCGCCGCCATAATCGGCGCCCCCCCAAGAGACTACAGTTCCATCTTGCTTTAAGGCAGCATAGGCACCTTTGTTAATCAACACTGTGTCAATATTGGTCATAGCAGGCGCGGCATATTGCCCCGAGATCAGTTCGGCAGGCGTTGAATCCAAGTTAGACCAACTCACTACACTGCCATCTTGTTTGATGGCCGCATACAGCACCTCTCCCAACACAAAAGAACGAACACCGGTCAGCACTTGCTTCATCGCCATTCCCCAAGGAATAAGCTTTCCGTCATGGGTTAAGGCCGCAAAACCACAGCTATCCTCTGCCGCATATAGGTGTTTTACATTGACCAGAGGCTCGGCGGCATTATTGATATCGCCGCCACAGTCAGGCTCGCCCCATGCCACCACAGTGCCATCTTGCTTGAGCGCCGCAAATGCACTGAGATTACTGTAGATTTGACTCACTTGGGCTAACTGAGCGGGCATCGGGATTTTGGGCGAATCGTCAACCAGCTCAAGGTTGTTCGGGGTGGAAGTGACAACATTATTCACGGCGGATGATGGCCGATGAGCTAAGATCGTGTCAGAAATTTGCTGCTTTAATTCAGGTGATATTTCAGAATCTTGTTTATCAATGAGCAAGTTAACTACATGACCTAAGGCAAAAATTGCTAGCGCCACACCAACCCAGGGAACCTGTTTTTTTTCCACAACTATATCCTTATCGTAACGACAAACTCTCACTGAGTTTAAACGGATGCACAACATCGATGGCTGAGCACTCATTATAATTGGGCGATTGTAACTAAAGTACGAGCAAAATGACATTGCCCTAAAGTCGAGATATTCCATCGCCCTTAAAACAGAAAAGCAGCGATATTCGCTGCTTTTATTCAACATCATCCACAGAATTAGCTAATCCCGTTTACCAACCTTTTCTAAGCCCCACACTAAGGCAATCGCCGCTAACATGCACACAATAGCAAACAAGAGTTGTGAGGGCTGGCCAGTCACTTGCTCAAAATTAAGTGGCGAAATATTTTGTTCCAGCAAAGGCACTTGCTCGCCATGGGAGTTGGTCTGCCAGGTTAAGGTTTGTTTCCAAGGCCAAATTTTGCCTAAGGTACCAAGCATCAATCCGGTTAAAAACACGATAGTAGCATCATGGTATTTACGTAGCAGCGCCGACAATAAATGGCTAAATGTCAGTAACCCCATTACGGCCCCCACAGCAAAACACGCTAGAATATCCAGTTGAATATTTTTCGCCGCTGCGAGTACTACAGGATATAAGCCAAGCAATAATAAGATAAAACTGCCCGAAATCCCGGGTAACACCATGGCACAAATCGCAATCGCACCGCCAAAGAAGATATTTAAGTAACTGGCTTCCACCGACACAGGATTAAGCACAGTAATTGCCCAAGCAGCTAACACGCCGAGCACGAATAAACCTAAGCGTGCCAGCGTAAAGCCACTCACCTGCTTGAGCATATGCACCACAGAAATAATGATTAAGCCAAAGAAGAATGACCAAATCGGAATGGGATGCGCCACCAGCAACCACGAAATCAGCTTAGCGAAGCTAAAAATACTGGTCAGGATCCCCGCCAATAGACTAACTAAAAATCCACCATTGATATGTATAAAAGCGCCTTTTAGCCCCTGCGACTTAATCACACCCCAAAGGGATGGATTGATGCGCTTAACGCTTTCAAGCAAGGTATCAAGAATGCCAGTAATGAAGGCGATGGTGCCGCCCGAAACCCCTGGCACCACATCGGCGGCGCCCATGGCCATGCCCTTAAAATAGGTCAGCAAATATTTCAATGTAAGTCCTTGTTGCTAAATCAATATGTGGTGTCATTGATGACAAATTTGTCGTGATTATACGGTGTTAGCCTAAAAACAGCGAAATGAAGTTTACTTAATTCAGCCGACTGGCAATTATTGTTACCTCAATGTTACACTCATCCGACCAGAAAAAGATAACCGCGCCACTAAGACCTAACATCATCATTGGCCAAAGATTATCCCCCTTAGTTTGCACTCCGATGAAGGATAAACATGAGTACTCACGAAGAAACCCGTACCAAACCGAACAAGGTGCTTGCGCTTTACCACAAGACCCAAGGTTTACCCTTTGGCCAAAAAATCTTCTCAATGATGGTGTCACGTATGGCGCCTTATTTTGGCACCATCAAACCACTGATCACTGAATTGCGCCTTAACTACTGTTCATGTTTAATAAAAAAACGTCATGCTGTTCATAACCATATAAAAACGGTGCACGTGATTGCGATTTGTAATGGCTTAGAAATGGCAATGGGCGTGATGGCCGAAGCCTCGATTCCAGCGCACCTACGTTGGATCCCTAAGGGCATGAGTGTGGATTACACCGCCAAAGCGGGCAGCGATATTTTGTGTGTGGCTGAAGTCACGCCAGAGCAATGGGCCCCCGGCGATATGTTGGTGCCCGTAACCGCCTACGACACTCAAGGAGTCGTGGTCGTGAAGGGGCATATTAAATTATGGATTTCAGAAAAGCCGCAAAAATAAGTTAACGCCACCGAGCCAAGGTTAATCGTCAAGCAAGATAACAAGTTAAGTTGTCTTGCCCAAACCTTACGGACTGCTATGCTAAGCAAAACAATCTAACAGGGGGACAACATGGATGAATTTTTACAGGCCGCCATTGATGAAGCCAAACAAGGATTAGCCGAAGGCGGTATCCCCATTGGCTCAGTATTAGTGATTGACGGTAAAATTGTCGCCCGCGGGCATAATAAACGTGTGCAGCAAGGCAGCGCCGTATTACACGCTGAGATGGATTGCCTCGAAAACGCTGGCAGATTGACCGCCGCCGATTATCAAAAAGCCACGCTCTATTCAACCCTCTCCCCCTGCGATATGTGCAGTGGCGCTATTTTACTCTACGGCATCCCTAAGGTAGTGGTCGGTGAAAATGTCACTTTTCAAGGGCCGGAAGCCTATGTACAGTCCCGCGGAGTCGACGTGACAGTGGTAGACAATCACGAGTGCAAGCAATTAATGCGCGATTTTATCGCCGCCAAGCCACAGCTATGGAACGAAGATATTGGTGAATAGCAACGATGTTTGTAGCACTTATCGAATGGTCCAGCAGTGATATGCCTTAAGCACCAGTTCGGTGAAGGCCTTGTACCATAAAATTGAACGGAGCTGAGCTCCGACTCGGTTTACCCCATTTCGTGTAGAGAAAGGATGCCTACTATCAAACCTATCACTCAAGCTGCTAAAGATCCTTGGGCAAATCCCTCAAAGGCGAATCACACTCACGATCTCTCGATCCCAAGTACTCGCAATGCCAACCTCGATGCGATTCGGGGCTTAGCCGTCTTGGGGATATTTTTTATGAATATCTATTTTATGGGGATAAGTTTTTATGGCTATGCGCCCCATCAAATCCCCTTACTTTCAGACCAAATCCTCCAAAGCGTTAGCAATTTCTTTATTGAAGGGCGCTTTATCAGCCTATTTTCTATCCTTTTTGGTGTTGGGCTTTATATTCAATTTCAGCGATTTAGCAACAATGGCTTGGCCGCTTATTCGCTGCTAAGCTCACGCTTGAAATGGTTGATTGTCTTTGGCCTGCTCCACGGCATCATTATCTGGCCCGGTGATATTTTACTGACCTATGGGGTCAGTGGATTTTTAGCACTTTGTTACCGTGATGCCAGCATCGACGAGTTAAAACGTAAGGCCAATATTTTTATTTTCATTGCCTTAGTGATGATCAGCTTAATAGCGCTTAGCGGCAGTGACGAACTGTTTACCCGCGAATCAGCACTTTTTGCCGAGCAATATAACGCTTGGACAGCAAGTTACCCTAACCAACTGCTGCTGCATTTAATTCAAGTTGGCTATATGGCGCTCGTGATCCCTTTTACCTTAATGTGGTTTACGGCAGGCTTAATGTTGCTGGGGATGGCACTCTATCAACAGGGCATCTTTGAACAGGGTTTTGACCGTAACACCTTACTCAAACTCGCTTTAGCCACCTTAGTGTTATCCTCCATGGATACCCTATTAGGCTTAACCGAAAACCCCATACTGGTGATGTTTTCAGACATTCTAGTCATGCTGAGTGCTATTCCGATGGCGCTGATTTATATCCATATAGTGGTTTATATCTGTCAAAACCGCTCGACCGTGCTAAAGCCACTGCAAAATGTCGGCAAACTCGCCTTTAGCCTTTATATTCTGCAATCTATCGTTGGCGTATTTATCTTTCGCCACTTTGCCCCTGAGTTACTGTTAACCCTCAATAGAGGCAGTTATATGGCAATAGCCTTGGGTTATTCGCTACTGCAATTGCTGCTTGCGAGTGTATATTTACGCTACTTTAAGCAAGGGCCGCTCGAAAAACTCTGGCGCCACCTCGCCTTTAAATCCATTCGTCCCAAGCACCAGAACAAATGAACAACAAAAAAACGACTCACACCCGCTCGCCCCGCGCCTCAAAGCCGGGAGTGATTCACAGCAAGGCGAGTTCGATGCCATTGTTATTAGCACTGGCCTTTCTCGCCATGTTAATTGGCGCGGCTTGGTGGCATATGCTGCCAGTCGCGATTGCTGGTTTATATCTGGCGCTGAGTTTATGCACTTTTATCACCTACGCCGTTGATAAATCAGCCGCTAAAAGAGGTAAATGGCGCACCAAAGAAAGTACTTTGCACCTCATGTCGCTGATGGGCGGCTGGCCCGGTGCACTGTTTGCCCAGCACCTTCTACGCCATAAATCAGTAAAAACGGCCTTTCGTAAACTGTTTTGGCTAACGGTAGTAACCAACTTGGCCTTGCTGGGTTATGGGCTCCAAACCGGAGTGATGGATAGATTGATTTAAAGCGCGCATATCCAATCAACCTGAAATCCCCAATCAACCTGAAGATACGAATGTCAGAGTGCCTACAAGTTGTAGAGCCCTTAGGGACGCCAATTCAAGGCTCATACATAACAAAATGTCGGCCACATTTGGAATTGACACAATACGGAAGTCGCAATGAAAAAATTAGCCCCGTTAACCGTTAATTCTTTTAACGGGGAAATTTTGAGCTATATCAGTACTTAAAACCAGCTTAGGGCAATACTGATAATGACCCCTGTGATAATCAACTGCATTAAACAGAATCCCATAATATCCCGCGCCTTTAATCCGGCGATGGCCAGCACAGGTAGAGCCCAGAAAGGCTGAATAAGATTGGTCCATGCATCACCCCAAGCCACCGCCATAGCAACACGTGCCACATCGGCGCCCAGCGCTTCAGCCGCTGGCAACATAATCGGCGCCTGCACCGCCCATTGTCCGCCGCCCGAAGGCACAAAAATGTTCACAATGCCTGCGCTGATAAAGCTCCAAAATGGCAGGCTTTCAGCGCTGGCAATGGCTACAAATCCTTCGGAGATACTTTGGGCTAAACCCGATTGCATCATCACCGCCATAATGCCTGCGTAGAAGGGGAACTGAATCACAATGCCCGCACCGCCTTTAATCGCTTCGTTAAGACTCAGCAATAAACTGCGTGGCGTTTGATGCAACACTATGGCAAGGAACAAAAATAAAAAGTTAACTAAATTAAGGTTTAAGCTGCCGCCCTGCACTGCAAAGTAATAGCCTAAATACACCAGCCCTGCCCCACCCACACTCCAGCCCAGTAAACGGCTGTTTTCTAATGTATCTGCGGGACGAGTAATAGCGTTTGGCGCATGTCCTGTGTTGCTCTCTTCACTACTCACATCTTCAAGCGCCTTAGGGTCGATATAAATGCTGTCTTTTTCTTCTGGCAACATAAAACGGTTTACCAGTGGCATCACCACAAATAAAACCAACACTAACAGCAAGTTAAAACTGGCAAAAATGGTCTCACTGGTAGAGATAATGCCAATTTGTGATTCTGAGAAATGCCCCGCAGTGGCAATGGTTAACGGAATAGACCCCGCCAAGCCGCCGTGCCAAACCACAAAACCAGAGTAAGCACTAGCAACCAATAAACGATAATCCACTCTCACTTTACGGGCCAACGCCTTGGCAAATAACGCGCCGACTACCAAACCAAAGCCCCAGTTAATCCAACTGGCAGCCAGAGAAACCAGCGTCACTAAGATAATCGCCTGCGGCGCAGACTTAGCCAAGCCGGCGATGGCATCGAGCAATTTTTTTATCGGTGGTGAGCTGGCGAGCATAAATCCCGCCACCAGCACTAACAGCATCTGCATTGAAAAACTCAGCAGCGCCCAAAAGCCATCGCCCCAGTAGCTGATGACGTCCATGGGTGTTTTTTGCTCGGCCACCACGGCCGAAATCATCACGACTAGCGTGAGGAGTAAGACAAAAATATAGGGATCGGGTAAATAACGGTCGACAAGCTTGACCAGCGGTTTTGCGGCTTTAGTTAACATAGGACTATCCTTGTTTATTCTTCTTATCTGTTTTTATTGAGTTTTTATAGAGTCTAATGCCACAGGTTAAGCGATATCTAAAGCTGGATAAAGCCTTCGGATGCTTTTAAAGCGTGAGAAAATGTAACGCGAATCATCCACGGCTACGCGCACGAACATCGCTAGCCTCTCACGCTAAAAAACTGATAACATAGCCAAAATTGACTAAGGTGTTCCTTAAAATGAAAATGTTACTTGCCGTTGTTGTGATTGCTGGGGTGATTTTTTACTTCTTTACCTCGATGAATAACCAAAAAGCGGCCCAAGAAAATATCCGTTTAGGTAATGAATTTTTAGCACAAAATAAAACCAAAGAAGGTGTACTCAGCACAGCTTCAGGTTTGCAATATCAAGTGTTAAATCAAGGCTCTGGCACAGTTCATCCCAAGGCGAGCGATACAGTGACCGTGCATTACCATGGCACTTTGATCGACGGTACCGTATTTGATAGCTCGGTCGAGCGTGGTGAGCCCATTGCCTTCCCGTTGGATCGGGTGATTAAAGGTTGGACCGAAGGCGTGCAACTGATGGTCGAAGGCGATAAGTATCGCTTCTTTATTCCAAGTGAGCTTGCCTACGGCAATCGTAGCACAGGCAAAATTGGCGGTGGTTCGGTACTGATTTTTGATGTAGAGCTGCTAAAGATAAATTAATTTCTGCATTAAAAACAAAGCCCTGCATTGTAGGGCTTTGTTTTTTCTATCTCCGTTTTTTACGAATCTGCCTTATCCGAAAAATCCCTTGCCAAGATCACTGATAAACCACGACAAACTAAGGTTTCCATATCATCGACACGATTAATCTTCATTTCGGCTAATGGCGCACTCAAGGCCATGCGTCTTAAACTGTCCAGACATCCTTTATAGTAAGGCGCACTGTTCATCATGCCGCCCGCTAACCAGATCCGATTAGGATTAAAGAGATTTACCGCCCATGCGAGTCCCATACCAAGATAAGTACCTGCACGGTATACATCATCGGCAGTAGAAATCTTCCGACTACGGATAGAATCACCACTGGCAAGCTGCTCTAAAGTGAACTCCCCCGATTCTGTCATCACTCGGCAATGTCCCAGCTCTCCTGCGACGCCAGTTGCACCGGTGTACGCTTTGCCGTTAAAGGCAATCGACATACCGATACCGGTGCCACACATGACTAACAACTCACAGGCATATTTTTCATCACAGGTTGCCTGCATGCCCGCATCGATATCATTACAGATAAACTTAAGCTGACCTTGGGTTTTCAAGGTATCAAAACTCAACCCATTTAAACCGGGCAAGGATTTACAAGATACCAAACGATTCTGTTGTACAAGCCCTGGTACAGCGATCGCTAAATGGTAATGCTGTAAATCATAATCCCGTTCCAACGCCGCGATTTGATTATTTAAGTCTTCTATTTTAAAGCCTTCACCCGTGGGGATTTTATATTGTTCTGTATGCCCCTTGAGTTGAAGTTCGAACAGGGCTTTGCTACCGCCCACGTCTATTGTTAATGTTTGCATCGCCAACTCCACTGATACATGTGCTCCCCTCTGACCCCGAGCGGAGATGGCGAATGTTAGCATAATGGGTCAATATTAGCGATTGAATAAAACTTAAGTAGCTAATTTGTAAGAATTAGTCATGATTCCAGAGTGATTAAGATAACAATTCAATTTGATTATTAGCGAGAGATCACAGCCATTTTCATCACAAAATGTTGCCTAAAAAACAAAATTGTATACAAAATCCTTTATTCCATACCTTGCAACTTCGTTGCTGAGCTTGCGATAATCGCTGTCAATTTGCATCCTTTTCGCCAGCATTACCCATGATAATTTGGCAGCCTACCTTTGTAGCCCATGCCATCAATTTGGAGCCCCTATGTCGTTACCTTCGTCGTCACAACCATTGCAATCAAATAAGATTGCCAACCGTCTTGCCGCCATTCGTAGCGAGCTAGCAAACGCCAACTTAGACGCCTTTATTATTCCGCGCGCCGATGAGTATTTAGGCGAATATGTGCCAGAGCACAACGAGCGTCTTTATTGGGCGACGGATTTTACCGGTTCAGCCGGCATGGCCATTGTCCTAAAAGACAAAGCCGCCATTTTTACCGATGGTCGTTATGCGGTACAAGTGCGTTTACAGGTCGATGCAAACCTCTTTAGCTATGAAAGCCTGACAGACACTCCGCAAATCGAATGGTTATGCGACACGTTACCCGCAGGTTCACGTGTCGGATTTGATGCCCGTTTACACACCTTAGCCTGGTTTGAAAACGCCAAAGCGACGTTAGCGAAAGCCCAAATCGAGCTGGTTGCCGTCGAACAGAATCCGATTGATAAGCACTGGCAAAATCGACCTGCACCGTCGAGCGCAGCTATCACCTTATTTAGTAATGAAAGTGCGGGTAAGACCAGCCTGCAAAAACGGACCGAGATTGGCGCACTAGTCAAAAAAGCCGGCGCCGATGTCGCGCTAATAGCCGCTTTGGATTCTTTCTGCTGGCTGCTTAATATCCGTGGTAATGATGTTCCTCGCCTCCCTGTCGTGCTCGGCTGCGCCCTGCTCCATGCCAATGGTGATATGCAGCTGTTTACCGATTTGAGCAAACTCCCCGAAGGCATTGAGGAACACGTTGGAGCGGGTGTGAGCTTTAACAGTGAAGCTTCACTTGCCGATACCTTGGCAAGTTTGCAGGGCGTGAAACTGCTGGCCGATCCCAACTCTGCTAACGCTTGGGCGCAAAATCTTGCCCGCGATGCTGGCGCCAAATTGATTGCTGGTATCGACCCAGTCTCTCTGCCTAAAGCCCAAAAAAATGCCGCCGAATTAGCGGGCATGCGTGCCAGCCATATCCGTGATGGTGTAGCAGTGAGCCGTTTTCTTGCATGGCTCGATGCCGAAGTCGTGGCTAATCGTCTGCACGATGAAGCCACTCTTGCCGACAAGTTAGAAAGTTTCCGCCTCGAAGATCCCAAGTATCGCGAGCCAAGCTTCGACACCATCTCCGCCGCTGGCGCCAATGCGGCCATGTGTCACTATAACCATAACAATGGCACGCCTGCGATGATGACGATGAACAGCATCTACTTAGTGGATTCTGGCGCTCAATATCTGGACGGCACCACGGACGTCACCCGCACCATCGCCATTGGCGAAGTAAGTGATGAACAGAAAAAGATGGTGACACTGGTACTTAAAGGCCATATCGCCTTAGATCAAGCCCGCTACCCTAAAGGCACGACAGGCCAACAACTCGATGCTTTTGCCCGCCAATATCTGTGGCAACATGGCTTTGATTACGACCACGGCACAGGCCATGGCGTCGGTCATTTCCTGAGTGTGCATGAAGGCCCACAGCGCATCGGTAAAAATCTTAATGCTATCGCCTTAATGCCTGGCATGGTGTTATCAAATGAGCCAGGTTATTACCGCGCCGACAGTTTTGGTATTCGCCTCGAAAATCTAGTGGTAGTGCAGCATTGCGAAGCCTTAAAGGGCGCCGAACGTGAAATGTATGAATTCGATGCCCTAACGCTGATCCCCATGGATGCTCGCCTTATCGATAAGCGCCTGTTAACCCAAGGCGAAATCGACTGGTTTAATGCTTACCATCAGAAAGTGTTTAATACCCTGTCGCCTTTGATGTCTGGCACTGAACTAGAGTGGCTCACACAGGCGACAAAAGCTATTTAATGACTCATCGTTAAAACCCCTCGTAACTAGATAAACCCAAGACATACTGTCTTGGGTTTATTGTTTTAGAGTATTGAAGCTACACCATTTTAGGTTTGTGCGTCAGTAAACCGCAGATCATCATGTAATACCAACAACATTAGATATCTAATCAATTCGGACTATCACTGGTATTTCAATCCAAGGTGCATTGACGCGACTTCCTTTTAAGTCAATGCACCATGTGGGCACAATGCCTGTGAGGCTCACAAAGGACGACGAATATTCACTATATAAAGCGCTTTATGCACTGACGTTGGCTTGTATAAACCCTCTCCCTATTGCTTCAAAACAACCTTATTAACCTGACAAAAACCGCTAATACTAAAGTAGATATCACACTAAATATGCCGATGAACAGGATAAACACTCGTTTAAATAGCAATAAAAAAACTAATATTTTTAAAAAGTTAGAAAAATAAAAATGCATTACTTTTCTTATGGGTAATGCTAAAAACCACTCTCCAATATCCACACAAAAATGATACCATTATCACATAATTAGCCGACCCCCATGAGAGTCGGCACAAGCTTTAGCATTACATTTACCCTAATCATAATATCGGCCCAGAATGGACACACGAAATGAGCCAGAGTAACCCTAGTCACAATAAAATCAGTAACAACCATCATCACGCACAAGAGATCCGCCTCACTCCTCAAGACGAATTGATATCCACCACAGATACCCGCGGGATTATTACTTATGTTAATCAACGATTTGCCGAAGTATCAGGATACAGTGCCGAAGAATTAATTGGGCATCAGCATAACAAAGTACGTCATCCCGATATGCCTAGTGCCGCTTTTAAAGAGATGTGGCAAAAACTAAAATCCGGCCAATCTTGGCGTGGCATAGTTAAAAATCGCTGTAAAAATGGCGATTTTTATTGGGTTGATGCCTTTGTTTCTCCCGTGTTTGAGAATGGCACAATTGTTGGTTATCAGTCGGTTCGTCTGCAACCGCAGGCAGCCTATGTCACTAGAGCAACAGCTATTTACCGCAGGTTATTGGACAATAAATCCATTACTAAGCCACTTAGTTTAATGCAAAAACGTGTTGTCTCTGCTGTAGTTGCATCGACAGGATTATTAATTGCGGGTTACCTTTGGGGTTGGGGAGTGATTATCGCTGGCGCGATTTTAATGGGCCTTAACTTAGCTATCTTCTACGATGAAGCCTTTCGTATTCCGGCCAAGTTGATTGATATGCAAACAAAATACGATTCTATTAGTCGCTACATCTACTCGGGAGCTGACACCTCATCGATTCTCGATTTTCAATTGATCTTATTACAAGCCAAGATGAATGGCGTACTCGGCCGCACTCAAGATCAAGCTAATCAATTGCATGCGATAGCCGATCAACTTGTGGTCACCACTGAACAAACCTATGCCAGCCTAGATCAAGAGAAAAACCAGCTCGAGCAACTGGCAAGTGCAATGGAAGAAATGAGTTCGACGATTACCGAAGTTGCTCAAAACACTCAACGAACCTCAACCAGCATTAATACCGCCTATGATCTCTGCCTAAAAAGCAGCGCCAATATGAAGGCTAATACCCAAAAGGTCGAACAGCTGGCTAAATCCGTCGCCGATGCAGCGAATAATGCCAATCTGCTTAATCAAGAAGCTGAACGAGTTGCCAGTGCCATGGGTGAGATTGATTCTATTGCTGAGCAAACTAACCTGCTTGCCCTCAATGCCGCCATTGAAGCCGCGAGAGCGGGTGAACAAGGGCGCGGCTTTGCGGTGGTGGCCGATGAAGTGCGCGCCCTATCGAGCCGCACTCAGTTATCGACCAACAGTATTTCGCAGAGTGTCGATAAGATGTTCAGCATGTTAAATGCGTGGGCAAAAGAAATGGAGCAAAGCCGCCAACATGCAGAGCAATGCGCTAACGACATTCAAACCTCCGCCAAAAACGTCAACACCATTTACCAAGAAGTCAGCGAGATCCACACCTTTGCACAGCAAAATGCGGTGGCCGCCGATCAGCAGCGCCAAGTGGTGCATGAAATCACCAACAATATTCATTTCATCACCCAAAGCAGCAGTGAAAACCTCGCGGCAACGCATCAGATTGGTGATGCCGCCAATCATTTAAAACACAGCGCTGAAAAAGCACTTGGCCTACGCCGCGCCTTTGGCTAGCTGTAATGCCGCGCGATTGTCGACACACAATAGCGCGGCATCCTTTATCCAAGCCAATCCACGCCTTAAGTTAATCCTCTGATTATCAGCAAAACAGCAGCAATATCGTTATAAACGGCCAAAGGGTTAAAAAGTACAGGTTTTAACCGAAAATTTTGCTATACTCCGCGCCCGCCATTTTTCTGACCGCTAAGCGTTAGAAAGGCACAAACAAGTGCGTTAACGTTCGCCCATGGCAGAATACTTTGCTGTAAAAGTGTCTGTAATAGGGTAAGGCGCTTGAATGATTGAATGAGTGAATGACAGGAATCCAAAATGAGATTTGAATCTTTTAGTTTTTGCCCCGAGATTTTACGCGCTATCTCAGATTGCGGTTATCAAAAAATGACACCGATTCAGCAGCAAGCGATCCCAGCCATCCGCCGCGGCCAAGATGTGCTCGCCAGCGCGCAAACCGGCACAGGTAAAACCGCCGCCTTCGCACTGCCGATACTACAAAAAATGGTTGAAAACCCAAGTGAAACCTTAAAATCTAACACGCGGGTATTAATCCTCACTCCGACTCGCGAACTTGCCGCCCAAGTAGCAGAAAACGTTGAAGCCTACAGCAAGTATTTAAATTTCAGCGTATTAACGATCTACGGTGGCGTAAAAGTTGAGACTCAAGCGCAAAAGTTAAAACGCGGTGCCGATATTATTGTCGCGACCCCTGGCCGTTTACTTGAGCACCTTACCGCCTGTAACTTAAGTCTGTCCAGCGTTGACTTTTTAGTGCTCGATGAAGCCGATCGCATGCTGGATATGGGCTTTAGTGCCGACATTCAAAAAATTCTTCAAGCGGTCAATAAGAAGCGTCAAAACCTACTGTTTTCAGCCACCTTCTCCAGCGCAGTGAAAAAACTGGCTAACGAGATGATGGTCAAACCCCAAGTGATCAGCGCCGATAAACAAAACACCACCGCAGATACCGTTAGCCAAGTGGTGTATCCGGTAGAGCAGCGTCGTAAACGCGAGCTATTATCGGAGTTGATTGGTAAGAAAAACTGGCAACAAGTGTTAGTGTTTACCGCGACCCGCGATGCAGCGGATACTCTGGTTAAAGAATTAAATTTAGATGGTATTCCCTCTGAAGTCGTCCACGGTGAAAAAGCCCAAGGTAGCCGTCGCCGTGCGCTGCGCGAATTTGTATCCGGTAAAGTACGTGTGCTAGTGGCGACCGAAGTGGCCGCCCGCGGTTTAGATATTCCCAGCCTTGAGTATGTGGTCAACTTCGACTTACCCTTCCTTGCCGAAGACTATGTTCACCGTATCGGCCGAACAGGTCGTGCAGGTAAAAGTGGCGTGGCGATTTCATTTGTGAGCCGTGAAGAAGAGCGCACCCTAGCGGATATTGAAAAGCTAATCGGCCAAAAAATTCGCCGCATTACCGTTCCAGGATATGAGGTCGGTAGCCGTGAGTTGTTGTTAAAACAGCTGCAAACCCGTCGCAGTTTTGCCAAAAAACAACAGCGACTCGACAACGTCAGCGAGCAGATCATCGCCGAAAAAAGCATGCAGGGCCGCCGCGTGAAAATGAAAGTTGGTCAAGCCCCAAGCAAAGGCAAAAAACTCAAATAATGTTGTGTTGATAACTATCTTAACGCGCTAATTTAATACACTAATAATAATGTTAAAGCGTCCTTAAACGGACGCTTTTTTATTACCATTTAAAACCTATCTGACTCAGAGTGATTTGCGGACATCTTGTTCTTATTGCAATATCCGAGTGATAGCACTGATTAACAAACCCAATAAATAACGACAAATACTGCAATAAATTTCGCATCTCGCCGTTCTTATTTCTACGTTTACTACCCATGCTCAGTCCACCCAAGCACACAGGCTAATAACGGTTTACCGTTAACAGCAGAATATTTAATTGAAACAAAAACTAATGACAAGGAGATATGCTCTAATGCAGTCCACACTACAGCGCTTTTTACTGACCATAAGCCTACTGCTCGGCAGTTTTAGCACGCTCGCTCAACCTATCGCCAAAGATGAATATTCGGTTAGCCCACTACTCAATGGAGAGCAAATCCCCGCAATCACTTTGCAAGACATGAATGGCCAAAATGTTGATTTAGCCAAATTAACGGCACAAAAACCAACGATTTTCTTCTTTTACCGTGGCGGCTGGTGCCCGTTTTGCAACAACCAAATGGGACAATTAAAAGCGATCGAGCCAAAACTCATTGAAATGGGTTTTCAATTAGTGGGTATATCACCCGATACTCCAGCACTGTTAAAAGCCTCGGCGGCGAAAAATGAGCTGAAATACTTATTACTTTCAGATGAAAAAATGCTTGCATCGCAAGCCTTTGGGCTTGCCTTTTATACCAGCAAGCAAGTTACTGAGACTTACCTGAGCCGCTTAAAACTGGATAATCCACTTTGGACAACGCCCGAAGGCGATAAAAGATTAGTCCTGCCAGTACCGGCAATTTATATTGCTGATACTCAAGGATTAATCCATTTCCAATATGTGAATCCCAACTACAAGGTGAGACCTGCGCCTAAGTTGATTCTGACGGCGGCTAGCCTCGTCGGTGCGCCATAATAATCCATATCCCACCCAAGCAGCCGCTAAGAATCGTTATCGATTTAGCGACTGCTTTGCTAAACTAGCTCCGCCGCAATAAATATCGCCCCAATTTAATCAGATCAATCCCTTTAGCCCGCGGCGGAGCCACAATGAATTCTCAAACCTATAATCAAGCCATACTCGAACTCGCACTGGCGGGGCTTACCGATTTAACCACTTCAGCTCAAGCCAAAAAAGCCCAACGCACACCCGCACAGGAAAGCCATTTTTTATGCAACTGGATGGTTGAGGCCCTGAAGGAAAAACGCTTTTCAAAATTGGTTGCCGAGGATCTGACCACGTGGATCCGTATGGCTCGCAGCCAAGGTGCTGGCGCCGAACTTAAGCGGTTATTGGAAAGAATTGTTCATCAATATCAGAGCGTTGAAAACTCGCACGTGGAGTTAGGTACGGCGTTAAACGCTATGATTGCCGAGTTGACTGAGCGCGAGTGGTTAGTGTTTACCGATACAGAAATTAATACGAAACTGAAGCTAGACGGCGATGGCCAATCGAGCTTAGTCATTGATGTAAAAGAATTTACCCAGCATATTCAAGATAATCAGCTCATCAAACCCATCAACTTATATGTCCGTGCCGATGAGCAACAGTTGACTCAAATCGCCCTCTCCCATGGTTTGTTGATAAGCCAGGGCAATAAGAAAACGAGTCTTATCAAACACCATAAGACCTATCGAATTTATCCTCACAATCAGCAACCTGCATTGTGCCAACTGTTGGCTTAACGGCTGAAAACTGCTTGAATAGGTAAACTGCGCCACAGATAACCATTTTTTCACAACGAAAGAATACAATGTAGCGTAGTAACCACTAAGCTCGATCAACCAAGGAGTGAAGGACTCGATGGGTAAAGGAAGTATTCTCTATCGTTGCCTCGTTAAAGGCGTTTTATTACTGATTTTGTTTGCCCCTCAGTCCTATGCAGAACAACTCAAGTACAACATTACTGGCTCATATTCTTGGTATCCGTATTTTATTGCCAATCAACCCGATGCTCCGGGAATAATTTCTGAATTAATTCCGCAGATTTTATCCTTAGCGAATATTGAGGGAGAAAATCTGTCCTTGCCGCCCAAACGGACGAACAACGCCCTTGAAACGGGTCAATTAGATTTTGATGTGGTTAGCCCCAGTTGGTTTGAAAACCAAGATTTTGGTCCCTTATTCGTGAAATCCGATCCCATCATGCCTATCACTGAGTACGTAGTGACCAGACCCGAAAATGTTGAATCCTTTAAAGAAATCACTGGAATTAAAGGCAAGCAAATCGGTACCGTCAGGGGATATTTGTACCATGACGACAAGGAGTTTATCCGTGTCGATTTTACCTCTGAACAAGAGTTGATTAAGGCATTAGATAAACACCGCATCACGGCCATTATCTCGGGTAACTATCCCGCCTTATATTGGTCAAACAAGCTTAAGATCCCCGTTGGATTAGCCGCGGTGCATTCTGATGGCGTACTGGTGCTAAGGCTACGGAAAGAGCATGCTGCTCTACTACCTGCGCTCAATCACGCAATAGCGCAGCTAAAAGCCAATGGAAAAGTAGAGCAGATTATCAACAAATATACCCAAGCCTTCGCAAGCTAAATCGATAAAAGCTCATGTTTCCAAGTACTCACAAGAAAATGGCTCTGCAATAACGCGGCAAGTATGCGGCAACTTTAGTCTTTTCAAATCGCAAAGATGCAATGGATATTCAAGAGGATTTCGCGTTTAGTGCAACCTTAGGTTTTAACACCAAACGCTGCCCCTGATTAAGATGGGTTGTGCAGGCGACCCGCAATAAAGAAGCACAGTTAGCCACTTCTCCGTGGCGAGTTAACACCTCTCGGTAAATACGGGTTAAAAATACCGCGACACTCAGCTCGGCATCTTCGGCAATCTCTTCAATAATCTGCCAAAAAATCGCCTCGAGGCGCACGCTCGTCACCACACCATCGATGCGAATGGAGCGGGTTTTGAGTTCAAACAGTTCAGGTTCGGCACCGGAATAGATTTCACACACAATATTACTCCCCAAGCAGCTATTGCGCTTTGCTCCAGCCATTGCGCCTTACTTAAGTTCCCAGAGAATACTCAACTTAAGCCTCTACCCGAACTGTTATGCCATAAATTACACAGGATGAGTATCGCTAATTCAATAACTTGTTAAACTGCGCCAACCATGCAGGATGCGCTGGCCATGCGGGCGCGGTAACTAATTTGCCATCGGTAATTGCCGCAGTGACTTCAATATCACAATATTCGGCGCCAGCTTGTTTCACCTCGGGCGCGCAAGCGGGATAGGCTGACACTTTTTTACCGCGAACCACATTGGCCGCCGTGAGTAACTGCGCGCCATGGCAAATAGCCGCAATCGGTTTATCTTGGGCGGCAAATTCAGCCACCAAGGCAATCACCGCAGGGTTTAGGCGTAAATACTCTGGCGCCCTACCACCTGGAAGCAACAGCGCATCAAAATCACGCGCGTTCGAACCGGCAAAATTGCCATTTAAGGCAAATAAGTGTCCTGGTTTTTCGGTATAGGTTTGGTCGCCTTCAAAGTCATGAATTGCCGTTTTAATGGTTTGCCCCGCCACTTTATCGGGACAAACAACCGTTACATTGTGACCCACCATTTGCAGGGCTTGGAACGGCACCATTAACTCGTAATCTTCAACAAAATCACCGGCGATGATCAAAATATTGGCCATGAGAAACTCCTTTTATTCGATAAGGGAAAACGCAACAGCGGATTTCACTCTACTCCGACCATTAAATTTAGGGTAATAGTGGAATACTACAAATCGATACAGCCGTTTCAGGCATAAAAAAGCGCCCGTAGGCGCTTTAGTCTTTGGTGATTGACCACTCTTAATTATTTATCTTTGGTTCAATCATGGCCTGTTGCTGACTATAACCATTCAGCCCAGTGTTGGCCGATTTCACCACATTTAAGGCCTCGGTCGTCAGTGCATTATTGCCATTGAGCAGATCGTTCAAAGTACCAGAATCCGCTTGGACTAAGCCTAATTCACGTAGCATGGCATCGACAACTGGCGCATTGGCGCGATAGTTTAAGGCTGCGCTAGTCACTTGTTCAGCGATACCACCTTGGTTGATGGCGGAACCATCACCACCCGTAGCAAATTGATGAGCAACACCATAACCTTGAAGAATTTTAATACCTTCGATGTTTTCCAATGGTTTAACCGCTTGAGCAACAATTTCTGGCAAGGCTTTTAAGATCGCAAGGGATTTTTGCAGCGCAATCTGCTCATCACGCAGCACGTTTTCGGCTTCGTACAGAGCTTGTTTACCTGCCGCTTCAACGGCATAGACTTTTTCATCCGCCTCGGCTTGCAGTTTTTTCGCATCGGCACTGGCACGCGCTTCAATCAAAATCGCACTCGATCTGTCTTCCGCGGCACGTTTCTCGGCTTCAGCTTGCACAGTCACACCAACAGCATCGCGCTCCGCTTCCTTACGGGCATCAATCACTTCAATTTCTTTGCGACGATTGGCTTCGGCTATTTGGCGCGCTGTAATTACCGCTTCTTCTTTCTCCACTTTCAATTTTTCCGCTTCTGCTGCGCGGGCACGGGCGGCCGACTCTTCTTCCGACTTCGCGGCTACCGCGATGTGTTTTTCCTGCTCGGCGACTTCGATATCACGTTGCTGTTGAATACGCGCCTGTTCGATAGATTTACGTTTTTCAATCTCGCGGGTTTCAATATCTTTGGTCTTTTCAATTTCCGCGGTTTCGATTGCACGTTCTTTGGCAATTTCGGCTTCACGTTCTTCACGCGCCTTGTTTTCTTTTTGCTTAATAATTTCAGCTTTTTGCTCGGCGCGCTTAAATTCGAGTGACTGTTGCTGGATAAGACGTGCTTCTTCTTCCGACTTTTCAATCTCCAGCGATTCTTTTTCAGCCTCTAAGTTACGCTGCTCAATCTTAATGCGGTTTTCCTGCTGAATATCGTTGGTTTCTTTACGCTTTTCTTCAATGATTTTAGCTAGACGCGCGCGACCTTCTGCGTCGAACACCGTTACACTCAGAAAGCTGAGATTAATGAGTTATCCTATAAAATCATAAAATTAACAGCAACAACAACTTCTCAACGCTAATGACCAAAAAGTGAGAATATCTAAAGTATTTCACCAAAAATTCTCAACATGAAGTTGATGGAGGGCCATTCTTTTATAAGGCATTAGTTGTACCCGGAGTTAGCTTGCAAACTTCCTAAAGTTCGGTAGAGCGGCGCATAACAACGAAGGATATACATCTGCATACTTTTATCCATGAGAATAAAAACTACATAGAGAAGCAATGACGATCAGATTTGTTGACTAGTTATCAAGTTTGTTACAGAGTAACGATAAATCTAATCCATTAAATTGTGAGAATGGCATGAATACTGATAAAGTATTTGAACTATACGAAAAACTATATTTTCACTAAGTTGAAGTAAGAGAAAAAATTGCTGGATGATTACAAATACCATTAGCAATTCTTTTATCTGTCACTAGTGTTTTACAATATTTTTAAAAGGCGCAGACTTTACCAATTTTTCACTATGGAATATTATTTTTTGCACTTTTATTTTTTTTCATAGTTTTGCACTGTATAACGGCTATTATTTTATTAAGGCTTTTTATGGCCACTCATATGAGTTTTTGCCATCAGCTGTTGAATCCGAGAAATACAGAAAAGAACTAATTGAACTCTACAATGAATATCAAAATCGTGATGAACTAGTTAAGAAGTATTTCCAGGAGTATTTATTCAAATACTATTCAGAATGCGCTTCAAGCAACACAAAAACCAATGACGAACGCTCTAAGCCCATTCACAAATACAACACATACTACATTTTAAACCTAATACCTTGGTAATCACCCCGTAACTTAGCGGTCAGTTGTCAACAACTTCATGGTTCAAATTAACAGTGGAAGAAGCGCTATGGGTATCATCGTCGATCTATCTCTGAAACTGCCATGTACAGGGTAAAGCAACGACTAGGTAGCAGATTGAGCCTGCAAAATTACAACGGTCAGGTTGGAGAAACTTACGCGATGATAAGGGTGTTGAACAAGCTCACAGGACTAGGTATGCCTGAAACTCACTATGTAGTTTGATATTTAAACAATTATGGAGGGCTTTGTTCGCTGAATCGATTTAGGAAACAAAGCCGCTAAGATTTTTAAATTAAAGTTATTTAATTGTTTAGCAATTGAACCACTACCAGTCTGCCACCATCTTCCTGTGATAGAATAAATTGAGCGTTATCTTTCAGTTCTATCTTTTCTCCCACAGCCACATGACGTTTGTTAGGCAGCGATATTAAACCATGAATACCTTCGTTTACTAACCACCATTGTTCATTATGATAAACAAAGTAACCAACTCGCTTCTTTTGTTCTGCACTTGTTCGTTCATTTGGTGCGATGAGACGATTAACATGCCATGCATAAATTGACTGCCCGCTCCAGACCATCAGACGGTGATCATCTGGTCGATAACTGCCGACTTTACGCGATGAATATAGGTTAAGAATAGGTAATTTCCCTATGTATGGAGTTCCACAGTAAGGGCAGATTGGTTTTGTTTTACCTGAGAAAACGTACCATTTTTGTTGACAGTTCTTGTTTTGGCAAGGCTGTATCAAATCCATCGTTTTGACTAAAGCAGTTTCCCACTCATCGGCAGTTGGGCGTTTGGTCGCGTCATGTAACCCATCTATAAAAGCTCTATCGAATAAAGGTGTTATATAGGGACCCATGATGGAGTAGGGGATTTTTTTCGGGTCTGCCCAAGGTAGAGAAAACGATGATAGTTGATTTATCTTTACGGCGTTGCTGCTATCATCTGGATGTTCAATGAACAATGCCTTTTCTCCCATTGCCAAGGTTTCATCCCGCATTTCGTCCGTCATATCATGAATTTTCCCACCCCGTAAAGGGTGTCGAAAAAATAGGTACATGTAAATCAAAACAGATAGAGCATGGCGGTCCGTCGTGATGCTGGGGAGTACTCTATTTGGATCTTCCTTCGGTAGATGGCTGGTTTTTACCACTTCAGGAGCAATAAAGTCCGGCGTACCAACCACATCTGGAGGGTACTTTCCTGGAACAACTAGCCCGTCTACATCGATAATGCAGGCATGGCCCAGTTCTGGGTCCACCAAAACGTTTTTATAGCTTAGGTCACTATGACAGAGACCTGCTGCATGGAGCCTTCGAACCGCTCTGGCCAAACGAATACAAACCTGAAGAAAAGTTAGCGTATTACCACGTTCACGTGGATCGAGGAATTTATTCTGATTACTTGCACTGGCAAACCATTTACCTTCTTTCTCGCGACCTTTTATACCAAGGAAATCATCATTCTTTGACCCGTATTTAAAGAAAAAATGACTCTGATATGTTGGTACGACAATCCCTATTTTTTCTTCATGCTCAATAATGTGAGTTGGCCAGCAAAAAAGACCTTCCCAGTAATCCCCCCCTGGCTGGTCAAAGATATTCTGTCTGTAGCGACCAGTAATCATATCTATCCGTTCTCTAGCCTGATCACTTTGTGGCTTATGATAGAAAGCAACAACATAGGATTTGTCAGGCGAAAAATAAACATCTTTCATTGCACCTGAACCAATTACTTCATCAACAAACTGAACTGTTTGGCCGTCCTTAGTTGTACATGTAACAATATTTGCCATATTTATCACCAGTGAAGCATGTCTATTACCACAATACCGCTATTGTGCGGTCATCATGGTTCCCTGCGGAGAAAAAGTTCAGCCATTCACCTAATTTTTCAGGTGCGATATTGACATCAACAAGGATGGGAGATAGTTCATTTACGAGGCGGGTCCATTTTTCATCATTACGAAGACCGTTATCGGTTTCAAAATACGGGTCAGAAACACCGTCAGTCATCAGGATCAATTGTGCTACATCATTCCATTTACCCACACTTATGCGCCCTGTGAATGAAGAGTCATCAATTATACGCTGGTCGAGAAACCGAGTCTGACCCGCATATTCCCCGCTATCTGGGTTCCCAAGAATCCTAACTTTACCAGATGGGCTATAGGCCGCTATGGCTCCATCGCCAAGCCAGAATGCTGCAGCGAATAGTTCAGAGCCAACCTTTAGCGAAATTGTGGCCAACAAGGTTGTGGAATAGGATTTCACCGGTTCTTCTGCACGAATGGCTTCATTTTGTATACTATTGACCGCGAGCGTAGCTGCTTGCTTGAAATGATGT